>Ga0068700_100136_pt1 | contig 56857 bp, 52 predicted proteins | sample CeladaPassaD2F04_FD_62229 | JGI IMG/M metagenome (GOLD analysis project Ga0068700, IMG submission 62229) | Cellulose-adapted microbial communities from the Joint BioEnergy Institute, USA - Passage D2F04 | ecosystem: Engineered > Bioreactor > Continuous culture > Unclassified | place: USA, Joint...
TTGCAGCGCCACGGAAAGAAAAACAAAACTTGCGCCGAAGCCGGCCCCAAGCAGGACAACCGACAGCCAGTCGCGATCCCGATGCACTCTGTTGATCATGGCGACGCCGAACATTTCACAGATCCCCGCCAGCACCAAACAAACCCATGCCATCACGAATCCCCCTTTTCGGCCGCATGATCGTCGCCGGTGACCAGCTTCAAACCGACCACCCCGGCCAATAGGATGAGGATGAGCGCAATGGCGCCCGGTTTCACCGGTTCGTCGAAAAATACGATATCCGCCACGACCGTTCCGGCCGTGCCCAATCCGACAAACACCGCGTACACCGATCCCACCGGCAGTTTCCGGCCGGCCATGATCAGGACATAGAAGCTGATGAAAATGGAGATGACCGTTCCCGCCCACTCCCAAAATTGATCCGCATGTTTCAGTCCGACCACCCATAACACTTCAAAGACGGCGGCGACGATGACCTTGATCCACTGCGCGTTCATCCGCAGTTCGCACCTCCAGCGACTAAAGATAAGACATGGCATAAAACGCGGCATAAGACGCGGCGATAAAACGAAAAACCCGGGAGACCGCTGTCAGCAACATCTCCCAGGCTTTTATCCTTCCGTGGCGCAGCCAAGCTGCGGGTTTTCTCTCGGACCAGACCAACTTTCCCGACGAGCCGAGCGGGACCGATCGCCGCATTCACAGCGCTTGCCGCACGCGACTTCCGTCGCGGCTTCAGCGCCGCCCGCCCGGACACGAAAGCTGCGGAACCCTAGAAAACCTGTAAATATGCGATTTCTTTTCATTATACGGACATTCGCCGGCATTTCAAGTCATTGGCTATTGGGGCTCAGTGCGGCGGTCGGACATGGCGGTTCGACATCGTCGCATTTTGACGACATCGAGTTTGATGACATCCTGTTTGATGATCGCGGCTGTTGGTGTCTATCAAGTTCATTGGACGCACGTCCCCGTTCACTCGCCTGAATGACCGCCCATATACACAATCCGCTCCATCGGTTCCGGGTGGCTGCCGTAAAAGAAATGATAAATCCAGGGGCGGTTCACGTCGCTCAATGACGAGGTGACGACGGCTTGCATCAAGCGCACTCCGGCCTCCCCGTCCCCGGTCAATTCCAGCGCGTATTTGTCCGCGCTCTGTTCTTGCATGCGGATGACCGCCATTTCGACGGGAGAAAGGACGAATCCGACGAGCATGAAAAACAGCAGGATGATCGGCAGCGCCGCCATGTCGCCGGCTCCCGTCAGCTTCATCGGCCCGCTCCAGCGGCGAACGGCCCAACGGTACAGTTCATAGACGATCCGAAACGTGACGAATACGAGCGCGATTTTCACGACCAGGAACCATAAAATGTGACGTTTCACGTAATGGCCGACTTCATGCGCAACCAGGAACAAGATGCCGTCCCGGTCCACCTGTTTGAGCGCGGTGTCCCACAACACGACCCGCGACGTCGCTCCGAAGCCGGCGACATGAGCGCTGATTCTATTCGTCTGTTTGGACATGTCCGCTTCAACCACGTGTTCGATCGGCACGTCCGCCTCCTCAACCAAGGCCATGATTTCCTGTCTGAGCGCTTCATCCCGCAGCGGCTGATATTGGTTGAACAGCGGATCCAACACGACGGGTTGAATAAAATGGACGAACAATAGCACCGGAACATAGGATATCCAGCCCCACAGCCACCAGCGCTTCGGACTTCTGCACACGACCCAATAGGCGAGCCATACGACCGGCAGCATGATCAGCGTGTTGACCAACAACACGAGCCCCTGATCCGAAAACCAGGAACCGACCGATTGGTCGCTCAGTCCGTATCGGACATCCAGCCGGTAAAAACCGAATTGGATCGGCAGCCGGACTGCGGTCGCCAAAATTTGAAACAGCAGGAAATAGACAGCGACCCGCGGAAACGAACGTTTGAACAGCGCTTCGGCGCGGCGGCGAAAGGCGGCGGACAATCCGGTCAGCAAAAACAAAAACAGCAATAACCAGTCCAGCGGCGTCAGGATGAACGTGGACAAATAGCGAATCCGCGACAACTGCTGCGCCTCTTGCAGCTGTTCTTCCGTCATGAACGTGGCGGGATCCGCCGGGCCTCCGACAAGCGACGCCGGTACGGCATTCGCCTCATACCGCGAAAAGAAGACGACGATCACGATCACATACGCCAAGTACGCCGCGACCACAGCCGTCCCGAACCAAATTCTTCGTTTCAAATGCGTTCCTCCCCTTATTCGGCCTCCGCGGGGTTGCCTGACCCGTGCCGGGACCGTCGGTATATCTTTACCATAGAACGTCCGGCAGTCATATGACCAGTGATGGAAGTCATGCTCCATTCATGACTGGGCAGCCATAAACCATTCCCAAATCATGTCAACCCATGTATAATGAGAAAATCCTGGATTCATGACTGAAAAATGACCCGCTTCCAAAATCCCGAGGACTTCGTTCATGGAAACGGCAAAGGTTTCGTCCTTTGTTCCAAAACCCGGCATGAATCGATGGAACCGGCGTTCATTCTCCAGTGTACGTCCAGCCCATGGTTGCAATTTGCTAAAAAGGGTCGGTAAACCGAATGGAAATGGGGAGCGAATATGTTTTTTGACCAATCGCCGTATGAAATCAAAGTCGAGTGGGGGCAAAGAGGAGCGCGTGCCGCCTCGGAACGGGGAGACATCGTCATCATCGTCGACGTGCTGAGCTTTTCCTCCACCGTCGTCACCGCCGTTGACCATGGAGCGGAAATTTACCCATACCCTCCGCCGCTGGACGAGCGCGCAAAATCTTTTGCGGCATCCATCCATGCCCAAATGGTTGTGGGAAGAACGGAAGCCGTCCGATTCGGCGGCCATTCTCTCTCTCCCTTAACTTTCGCTCCCGCCGATCGCGGGCAAAAATTTGTCATGTGTTCCTTGAACGGAGCGGCGTGCGTATCGATGGCGGCCAAAGTTCCCGCGCTGCTCATCGGCTGCCTCCTGAATGCGTCGGCAGCGGCCGACATGGCCAACCGGCTCCAAAGAAATTGGAAAACGAATATCACGGTCGTTCCATGCGGGGAAACTTGGCCCGATGCCCTGGAAAATGAACATAAGCTTCGCCCCGGCATCGAAGATTACTTGGGCGCCGGTTTGATTGTGTCGAAATTGACGGGCCGCAAGTCGCCTGAAGCGGAAGTTTGCGTCGGAGCTTTTGAATATGCCAAAAACAAGTTGGGCGAGCTGATCTGGGATTGTGCAAGCGGCCGGGAACTTCGCGAGCGAGGGTTCGAACAAGATGTCATCCACTGCGCCAAGGCGGATACCAGCAAAGCCGTTCCCATTCTTCATGAAAACAGGTTCGTCAATGCCAATGAGCCGGCGTTTCTGCAAAGTCTCCTTCGTTGAACAAAAACGACGGACGGCGCGGACCGCATTCCAACTTCAAGCGGCACGAGCGTTTGCAAAACATCCGTTCCTTTGGTAGCGTATTATGGTAATGAACTTTTGGGGAAAGATGCCAAATAAGTCAGGGGAACAGTTATGAAAAAGCGGATATTCCGTGCAAGTCTCTTCGCGATCGTGATCGTATTCGGAATATGGATTTATCGGTTAAGCGGTTTTTCCATTGAGGAAAGCGACTTGGAAAAACACATGGCGGAACAATTCCGCAAAACCGAGAATATGAAAACCGGGATTGAAATTGAAGAAATCCGGGATATCGGGAATTATCGAACATTTTTATTTTCCGTGCACGAAGGCGATATGCCGGACACCGACCCCAAGTTGGGATTCGCCTTCTACGAGAAAAGCCGGTTAGGCAATAAATATCGTTTTGACGGTATAGGATGGGGCACCAATCCGTTTGACGGTTACTTGTTTGAAGCGTCGGCGGGAAAAAAGCGAAATAAGTTCCTCGTCGTTTACGGTCGAAATCCTTCGGAATCCAAGGAATACGAACGGTTCGAATTCCATTTTCACGATGAAACTTTTGTCGGAAACCTTCCCCGGAAAGAATATTTTGTGGAAGTATTCCCTGTGACCCATCATACGAAAGAAGGCGCCGTGACCGAAATCCATTTTGAGACCAGGGACCACGAAGTGACATCTTTTCCTTTACCGATTACCTCCCTCATCCATTGATGGAACAAGCTCAAAAAAAGCGCCGCCGTGACGGCGGCTTTTTGTTGTGGAGTCATTTTCCGAATCAGGCGTTTTGGGGAACCACGGGCTTGTAATCGATGGGGACGAGGCGGCGTTGAGCCCTACCGATCGGGCAGGCGCTCCAGCCCGCGAATATTCATTCATTAGAAGCGGGCTGCTTCTTCCTCCAAGAGACAATCTATGCGCTTTCTCAAATCATCAACATTGCCGTTATACGCGACTCGATATGCTTTCAATTTGCTTACCATATGACGAACCACTAAATTCACCGTGTTTTCAACGGTCTCCTTATCAAGTCGGTCCATAACCAACCAAGGTTCCATGCCGTTGTAATAAGGACTCAGGATGTTTTTCATCAGCTGTTCATGCAGCTCGCTCTCGTCTATTTTGTTTACGGTGACGCCACTTGTTTCCTTTTGGATGACCGGAAACAAAATATACTTCATCCTTGTCCACCCAGTCTCCAGGGCGACTTGAAAACAATCGGCAAGTTCCACCCATTCCAACTCGATTTTTTCGGCAATATCGTACAATCGGGGGTTATCCTTTTCATAACCGATGTAGTTTTTCGGAATACGATCATACAACTGTTCGTGCTGGTACAATGTGCCGATCCCGATTCTGATGCTTTCGGGAGCGCCTTTTGCCATGATTTGATCATCAACGCATTTTACAAAAGTGAGATCATTGCTGACAAAGGCCGCTTGTCGATGAAGGAGCGCCAAATTCGTCGACGTCTTTCCGTTTCCTTTATCCCCCATGATTAAAATTCCATGGTGATTCCTCACCAATGCCGCCGAATGAAACGGTACCGCGCCATCGCGTTGATGTGCGACATAGATGATTTGGTCTCTCAGCACACTTTTGGTTTCTTTGAGATAAAACTCGGGATGCAGCAACAGATAAATGGTCCGATGATCAAGATCTTCGATCGTGATCGAGCCTGTTTCTTTCGATCGATACAGGATCCAATGATCCAATTTCACCATTTGCTTGTAGTATCTTTCGTGAAAGCTTGGAGATGAATGGATGATTTCCTCGGAACCTTGAAAAATTTCCGCGTATTTATCGATGTCATGAACTGAAATGCACTTCATTTGAATCTTGGCAGGGTTCGTTTCTCCCTTTTGTATGGCATAATAGGGTTTCAAGGCGTTTTTTAAATAGATTTCCAATTCCGGGTTATTGAAATATATGGTAATATTTTCAACATGAAGGAAACGCGTGTAATGTTGGTTCATGATCAAATTCTTCATTTCCATAAATAATGAATCTTGCTTCACCATGTCCCCTCCCAATTTTTTACTGGCACATTTATTATACCTGGATCTGCGAGTTACTTCATCGATTTTGAAATGGCGGAAGCCAAATCACGCCTGCAAAGGGAAAATGGGGAGGCAATTGCTAGATAAAGAGTCGTATATTGGGGGGAATTACAATGGCCTTTGTACATAAAGTTGTCGGCGATTCCGACATTGTCAAAACCTTTTCTTTGATACAGCAGCTGCGTCCGGCGTTGGCGGAGTTAACAGAAGATGAATATGTAACAACCATAAAGCGACTTCAAGCCCATTATGGTTATCAGATGGTTGCGGTCGAAGATGATGGAACGTTTGCGTCAATTGCTGGATATCGAATCACGGTGGAATAAGTATTTATACATCGATGATTTGATTACTGATCAGAATAAAAGATCCAACGGTTTCGCCGGATTGTTATTTGACTTTTTGTTGGAGGAAGCGAAGAGAGATCACTGTCAACAAATCCATTTGGATTCCGGGGTGCATCGCCACGTTGCCCATCGATTTTATCTCAATAAAGGTTTTGACATTACGTGTCATCATTTTCAAATGAACATTGAACCTGATACCACGATTGAAAAATGAAACGTGTGGACTGCGCTGCCGAGCCGCATGCAAAAGATGGCACTGACAGGTCCCGTAATTGCAATGCCCTTGAGTCTATAAGTATATAACAAGGGCATCATTTCGTTGGCCGCCGGCATCAGCCTGCCTACAAATCCCTTTCTACATGTTCCGCTTTTGTCTTTTCGTAACTTTTTCCATATTTCGTGATTTCGTTTTCGACATCGTTTATCGTTCTCCCTGCAAGGAATCACCGACATTTGTTATTAGCCGCCGTATCTCTTTTTGTGACTGCACCTTGACACACATCCCATTCTTCTACAAATTTCCTTGTTATCGTGCTACAATTACGAATAATAACGTAGCTTGCCGAGTGAGCTGCAGCTTGTTGCAGGCCATTCTCCCCATCGAATGGATGGGGATTTTACATGACAAAATGGAAAAGGAAGAAAAAGATGAGAAAAATGATAGGAGTGGCTTTGCTGGGTTTCGTGATTGCAGGCGCGTTCTTATGGAGTCATGAATCCCGGAAGTTGAACCGTGAAATCGTTGAACCGAATCTCCATATGTCTGTAAAACCGGCAAATCTTTCGGAAGAAACGAAGCGGATCTTGAACATCATCGGACAGAACGTCCAATTGTTCGACCTGAAAGTGGATCCGGACCAGGCATCCGCGATCCGGATTTGGGTAGAACACTTCGAACACGGGGATCAAAAAGAAAACGTGATCGATTTTGGATCAAGCATAATGGCACACCGTGCTCAAGAAGAATCCGGAAATGTTTATCATGGACAACTGTTACTCAGCATCCATCAAAATCAAGACGAACAAAATGAAGAAAGACGGTTCTCCATCACATCGGCATTCATCAATCAGGGAGGTTCTTCCAGCACCACTGCGGATGTGCATTTGCCGCTTCACCCGGGCAGTCAAATCACATGGATGAATCACGAGGAAATAGAGCTGACTCTCAATCACCCATTCACGCTCAGCTCGATGATCGAGAATGAAGGACGTACGATCAGCCATAGCGACAGTTCGGTCCGGCAATATGATGAAACCGGCGAATTGCCGGAAGAACTTGGACGGCACGATCGCGTCTTTCTGTTTCGGATGATGCTGCAGGGCGATGAACGCTCATAAAGGAATCCGGAACAAAACTCCCGCTGCGAGGGATTTGCAAGCGGGAGTATTTCTGCAGTCTTATTTTTGGGAAAATTCCCGCTGCCGCAGCGCCTCGTAAAGCAGCAGGGTGGCGGCCATGGCGACGTTGAGCGATTCGGCGGCGCCGCGCATCGGGATTTTGACAAACCGGTTGACGGAAGCGAGCACTTCGGCGGAGAGGCCGTGCGCCTCGCTGCCGACGACGAACCAGGTCGGCCGGCGGCAGTCCAGATCGTACAAGTTGTCCTCCGCGTCGACGGAAGCGGCGACGACCTGGGCGCCGTGTTCCCGCGCCTTTCGCAGCACGGCGGGCAGGTCCGCTTCCGCCGCGATCGGCAGATGAAACAACGATCCCATCGTGGAACGCACCGTTTTCGGATTGTACACGTCGGCCGACCCGCGGCCGATGACGACACCGTCGGCTCCCGCGGCGTCCGCGCTGCGAATGATCGTGCCGAGGTTGCCGGGATCCTGCACGCCGTCGGCGGCGATGACGAGCGCATCCGGTTTGCCGATCAGCCGCCCCGCGTCGGCGTCTTCCACCCCGACCACGGCGAATACCCCTTGCGGCTGGACGGTGTCGCAGCATTTGGCGACGATTTCCGGCGTAACCGCCACCCATTCCAAATCCGTCCGGCCTTCGGCGGCCTGCTTTACTTCCGCGGGCAGCCCCCGGTCGCGATCATACACGACGCATTGAACTTTGGCCCCCGAGCACAGCGCCTCCGTCACCAAATGCGGTCCCTCCACAAGAAACTGCCCGTACGTATCGCGGCCTTTTTTCCGCGCCAGCGACGCCCATCCTTTGACGCGCGGATTTGCCGGCGAGGTGATTTCCGACGTTTTCATTTCGAAACGCTCACCTCGAAGTGCCGGATGTCCTCATTTTTTCCGACCACGACCAAAATGTCTCCCTCGTGAATTTCATCTTCCGCGCGCGGCGAAATGTTCATGGCGTGCTCATTTTTGATCGCCATCACGTTGCAGCCGAAGCGGCGGCGAATGTCGAGCTGGCGCAAATTTTTGCCGACCATTTGCGGAGTCGCCTGAATTTCCACGATGCTGTAGTCGTCAGCCAGTTCGATATAGTCGAGAATGTTCGGAGAAATCAGGTTGTGGGCGACGCGCTGGCCCATGTCGCGCTCCGGATACACGACTTTGTCCGCGCCGATTTTGGCCAGCACTTTGCCGTGCAGCTCGTTTTGCGCTTTGACAATCAGCTGCGGCACGCCCATTTCCTTCAAAATAAGCGTCGTCAAAATCGACGCCTGGATATCCTGGCCGATCGCCACGACGACGACGTCGAAATTGCGCAAGCCGAGCGCGCGCATCGCCTCCTCGTCGGTCGTATCCGCCTGCACCCCGTGCGTCACGTAAGGCAGCATTTCCTGTATGCGGTGCTCGTCCCTGTCGATCGCGAGCACTTCAAATCCGACTTTGTGCAAGTTTTTGGCCACGCTGGAACCGAACCGTCCCATGCCGATGACGGCGAACTGTTTTTTCTTCACTTTCGGCGTCCCCCGATTCCCAATTGGATAGTCCCATTATAACATCCGCCCGCTCCGGCATGAAACCGCGGCTCCCTGCGCATACTAACCGAAGAATTGTTGCACAACGGAGGAAGGAATCATGAATCTCGATTTGCGGCAGGCGATTATCGGCCGGTTGAACGGCAGAAGCACCGAGGAACTTCAGGAGGTCATCGAGGGATCGATCGGCAATGGCGAGCGAACGCTTCCAGGGCTCGGCGTCATCTTTGAAATCATTTGGCAGCACAGCGAAAAAGAAGCGCAGGACCAGATGGTCAACACGCTGATGAACCATCTGCCCGAACACGCGAAGCATTGATGCGCGGGATGCGCGGAGTTCTTTACCGCCAACGCCGGCACACTTCAAGATAAGCCGGCAGCTTTGGATTACATGGTGTCATGGCAACTCATCCGGCTACCCTGCCGCGAAACCATTTCGTATCCGTTTACCCGTGATAGTGCAGCCGAACAAGCCGTCATCGGTTCGGCCCCGAATCCGTTCGTCTCCCTTGATCCGTGCGTTTGCCTCCGGCTTCCTTCAAATTCGGCTTCGCGGCCGACACCCTGACTTTGGCTAATGACCGACTCTTGCCAGTCCTTCCGGACTTTCATCGTATTGATGACGCCTATTCTGGTTGTACCACACAAAAACTTCCTGCCGATCGGCCGCCCGGGTGGTTGAATGCGAAATTTCACACAAAACACATACCCCCCACCCGTATCTACCGGTCCAGTTATGCTAAATTTCACACAAAATCGACTCCCCTCTCGAATTCGTTTGTCCATTTGTACAAAAATTCACACAAAATCCATCACCATACCGCTTTTCGGGCGTCCATGAGTGCTACATTTCATACAAAACCTCACTCAAGAGCCATTTCCGTTAAACGATCCCGGTCCTGACGATTCACAGTCCGGACGATTCTCAGTCCGGACGATTCTCAGTCCGGACGATTCACAGTCCAGACGATTCACAGTCCCAACGATTCACAGTCCCAACGATTCACAGTCCCAACGATTCACAGTCCCAACGATTCACAGTCCGGACGATCCTAACAATTCCCGCTCCATATGATTCCCTTTCAAACGATCCCGGTTCTCACAATCCAGACGATTCGCCGTTCAGATTTTTCATGCCCCAAAATTTTCTATTCAGCGACGGATGCTGACGAAAAATCCCCCGTTCCTCGCCGGAAAACGGGGGATTTCTTCGCGTCCCGGTCAATGCGGTCAATGAAACTGCACATCGATCCGGCGCCGCGTCTGCTGTTTCGATTTCGGCATGCGCACTTCCAAAATCCCGTTGCGGTACGAGGCGGTCGTCCCCTCGGCTTCCACGTCCGCCGGAAGCGGGACGGTCCGGTAAAAACGTCCGGTGTAACGTTCGCGGCGGTACACCTGTTCATCCTTCACTTCATTGAATTTGTTGATGTTCCCCTGAATGACCAGCGCGTTGTTCTCCACATGAATGTCGACGTCCTCTTTTTTCTCCAGACCGGGAATTTCACACTGGCAGACGACCTCGGTATCGGTTTCGAACACGTCGACGCGGGGACCGGCGAATTCCTGCTGGAAACCGAACATCGACGGCAGTCCTTCGTTGAAAAAGCGGTCGAACTCTTTTCTCCAACGATCGACATTTCGCAAAGGTTCAAACGGTACGAGCGGCATCATGTTTCCTCCTTCCGTATGCAGCATTTCACCACTGATTAATTTGCGATGCTTGGCCGCGAACTATGCAGCAATATCAGCCGTGAACGATTCGGCACGGCCAACTCGACATCCGACATCATCTATTCGGCTTGTTCCATTCGACTTGACTCTCCCGATCACGCGGATCGATTCCCTCGCCACGCAGCTTGACTCCCCTGATCACGGCAAATATAATGAATAAAATAAATATTTCCAACTATCACACAAATCGCACGGCACCCCGCTCAGGGGTGCTTTCATCATTGCGGAACGGCAATCATCGACGCAGGAAAAGAAAGGGAAAGGGGCATACGAACACGATGAATGTAAAGCAACAGCTGGCGGAGCGGATGGCCCGGCAGCTCGAAGGAATTTCGGCTGAAACGCTGGCCGAATGGATCGAATATCCGCCTGAACCGCAGTTGGGCGATTTGTCCTTGCCCTGCTTCAAGCTGAGCAAGCAGCTACGCCAACCGCCGCAAGCGATCGCCGAACAACTGAAACGGAACTGGCGCGATGATCCGCTGGTTTCGCGGGTCGAGGCCGTAAACGGCTACTTCAACCTGTTCCTGGAGCGAAAAACTTTCGCCCGCGGCGTGCTCGAAGAAGTGCTTGCGCAGGGAGACCGTTACGGATCCCAAAACCTCGGCCAAGGCCGCAATATCGTCATCGATTATTCTTCGCCCAATATCGCGAAAATGTTTCACATCGGCCACCTGCGTTCCACCGTCATCGGCAACGCGCTGTACAACATTTTCCGGTTTCTCGGATACCACTGCATCGGCGTAAACCATCTCGGCGATTGGGGCACGCAATTCGGCAAACTGATCGTCGCCTACAAGCTGTGGGGGGATCAGGCGTCGGTCGAAGCGGAAGGAGTCGCGGAACTGCAGCGGCTGTACGTCAAGTTCCACGATGAAGCCGAAACCAAACCCGAGCTGGAAGACGAGGCGCGCGCCTGGTTCGTCAAACTGGAGAAGGGCGACGAAGAAGCCCTCCGGCTTTGGCGCCGGTTCGTCGACATCAGCCTGAAAGAATTCCGCCGAATGTACGACCTGCTCGGCGTCCGGTTCGATTCGTATGCCGGCGAGAGCTTCTACAACGACAAAATGGCGGCGGTGCTGGACGAATTGAAGGAAAAAGGCCTGCTTGTGCAGGATGACGGAGCGCTCGTCGTCCGTCTGGACGAATACGGCATGCCGCCCGCGCTGATGGTGAAAAAGGACGGCGGCTCGCTGTACCATACGCGGGACGTGACGGCCGCCATTTACCGCAAACAAACGTATGATTTCGATAAAGCGATTTATGTGACGGACGCCGGACAGAGCCTTCATTTCGCGCAGTGGTTCAAAGTGATCGAACGGATGGGTTACGACTGGGCCGGACAGCTTGTGCATGTGCCTTTCGGCAAAGTGAGCCTGGAGGGCGCCAGGCTGGCGACACGAACAGGCAACGTGGTCAACCTGGAAGAGCTGCTGACCAAAGCGATCGAAAAGACGCGGGAAATCATCGAAGAAAAAAATCCGGGTCTTCCCAACAAGGAAGAGGTGGCGCGGAAAGTCGGCGTCGGAGCGATCATTTTCAACGATCTCCGCAACAACCGGATCAAAAACATCGATTTTTCCTGGGAAGAAGCGCTCAACTTCGAAGGCGAATCGGGTCCCTACGTGCAGTATGCCCATGCGCGGGCGTGCAGCGTGCTGCGCAAAGCAAACGGCGAAGAGTCCATCGCGCTCGGCTTCGACATGTCCGACGTGGACGCCGAACTGCTGTGCAGCGATGAATCCTTCGCCGTGGTCAAAGAAATCGGCCTGTTCCGGGAACGGGTCGAGCAGGCGATGCGCAAGCTGGAACCTTCCATCGTCAGCCGCCATTTGATCGATCTGGCGCAGCGGTTCAACCGGTTCTATCACGATTGCTCCATCCTGAACGCCGAAGACAAGGCAGTGCGCATGGCGCGGCTCGCGCTGGTCAAGGGCGTGCAGCAAACGCTGAAAAACGGTCTCGCCCTGATCGGCCTGGAAGCGCCGGAACGCATGTGAAGGGAATCAACCGTATTTGTACGTGATGCCGTACCCGCCCTTCGGATACACCCAGTGGATGTTGTGCGAAGGGCAGGCGATGCGGCAGGTGCCGCATTCGATGCAGTTTTCGTACGCGACGGTGGTGATTTTTTGTTTTTTGTCCCATTCGTACACGTCGGAAGGGCAGAAATAGTTGCAGTCCTTCGTCGTGCACTTCAGGCACGTCTCGCGGTCCTTGATGATCAGATGGGACTGGTCGTCGCATTTGTAGCGGATCGTAAACAATCGGTCGGCCACGCTCGCGGTCTCGTTCGGCGCGCTCATCCGTTCATCGCCCTCCATCCTTTCCATCCGAGTTTCAGCATGTTCATCGTGCCGCCGGCGGCTTCGCGGATGAGGCGCACCGCCTTTTTCTGCTTGTCGGCCTTCGGCACGCCGTCGACCAAAAACATTTCGTAAGCGGCTTCATTCACCGCGCGCGGCAGTTTGTCGAACAACAGCGCGGGATCGGTGTCGCGAAGCAGCCCGTGCATGCCGCGGTATTTTTTCAAATCCTTGTGAATGAACGACTGCCGGATTTTCTCGTCGTAGCGCTTCAGCGCTTCGGGGGACTCGTCTCCCGCCTGCCGGGCCTCGATGATCGCTTCCGCCGCCAATTTGCCGGAGATCATCGCCAGGTTCGCGCCTTCCCGGTGCACGAAATTGACCAGCTGCGCCGCGTCGCCGCAAATGACCCATCCCGGACCGGACAGCGGCGGGATGGAATGGTATCCGCCTTCGGGGATCAGGTGGCCGGAATATTCCTTCGTTTCGCCGCCCTCGATCAGCCGCCGGATCATCGGGTGGCGCTTGACCGCGTCCAATACGGCGTACGGCTTGATTTTTTTGTCGCGCAGATGGTTCACCATGACGCCGATGCCGAGCGACAGCGTGTCCTTGTTCGTGTACAGAAACCCCATACCCGCCATGCCGAGCGACGTTTCGCCGAGAAATTCGATGGTGACGCCCTCGTCGCCTTCCAGGTTGAAGCGGTCCTCGATTTTGCCGCGCGGCAGCGCGATCACTTCTTTGACGGCGAGCGACACTTCATCCGGCCGCCATTCCCGGTGAATGCCGAGCTTTTGGCCGAGCAGCGAGTTGACGCCGTCCGCAATGACGACGGTGTCCGCGTACAGCGCGCCGTCGTCGCGGTCGGTCATGACGCCGACGACGCGGTCGCCCTCGCGCAGAATATCCACCGCGACCGTTTCATAAACGGGGATCGCCCCGGCTTCCACCGCTTTATTGGCGAACCACGGGTCAAACTTCACGCGCAGCCCGGTAAAACAGTTGAACGGTTCCTTGTACGCCTCGTTGCGGTGCGAGAAACCGACCACCGATTCTTTTCCCATCAGCCAGATGCGCTGCTCCACGATGTGGCGTTCAACCGGCGCGCCCGCCTCCTTCCAAAACTCCGGCACGAACTCCTCGATTTGCTTGCGGTACAGCACGCCGCCGAACAAATTTTTCGCGCCGGGAAACTCGCCGCGCTCCAGCAGCACGACCGACAAGCCCGCCCGCGCGAGGGTCAGCGCCGCCGCGGCGCCCGCCGGTCCGGCCCCTACCACGACCGCATCGAATTTTTCATTCATGGGATTCTCGCTCCTTCGCTCCGTATCCTGACGTTGGCAAAGTTTGCTGATTCGAATCGTTTGGCCCCGGATGTCCTATTCAGCGTCGTCCAGCCTCATGACGTTTTCAACGTTTGCGGTTTCGAATCTCCCGCGCCTTGCTGCGGCGCGTCCGTTTCCAAGCCGGCCGCCGTTTCGCGCGCGGCATCGGATGCGGCGCCGGTTTTCGCGCCGGCGGAGTCCGCAAGCGCGCCGAGCCCCTTCCTTCTCCGCACTTCTTCCGTCAGCGCGGGCACGATTTGGAACAAATCGCCGACGATACCGTAATGCGCATACTGGAAAATCGGCGCGTTCGGATCCTTGTTGATCGCCACGATCGTCTCCGAATTGGACATGCCGACCGTATGCTGCACCGCGCCGGAAATGCCGACGGCGATGTACAGTTTCGGCCGCACCGTGCTGCCGGTCTGGCCGACCTGGTGCTCGTGGCCGATCCAGCCCGCGTCCACCGCCGCGCGCGACGCGCCGACGACGCCGCCGAGGGCGTCCGCCAGCTCTTTCAGCATGGCGAACGGTTCCGGTCCGCCGAGTCCCCGGCCGCCGGCGACGATGATTTCCGCTTCCTCCAGGTTGATTTTGTCCGTATCGCGGATAAAATCGAGCACCTGCGCGGCGATTTCCTCTTCTTTGATCGTGCAAGGAACGCGGATGATCTCCCCGCTGCGGCTGTCGTCCCGCGGCAGCGCCTGGAACACGCCCGCGCGCGCCGTCGCCATCTGCGGGCGGTATTTCTTGCAAAGAATGGTCGCCATCATTTTTTCCGAAAAGGCGGGACGGCTGGCCAAGAGCAGCCGCGAGGGCGGCGGCTCCACGTCGAGTTCCGTGGAATCGGCGGTCAGCCCGGTCGGCAGATGCGTGGCGATCGCCCCCGCGAGATCGCGTCCCGTCGCCGTCGCGCCGAACAGCACGATTTCCGGCTTCACGTCCCCGATGATTTTCAGCATGACGCGGCTGTACGGCCGCGTCCGGTACATCGCCAGTTCCGTCGCGTCGCACAAATACACTTTTTCGGCGCCGTACGCGATCGCCTCCGCCGCGAGGTGCTCCACATCGCTGCCGAGCACGGCGGCCATCAGCGGCGCTTCCAGCTTGTCGGCCAGCTTCCGGCCCTGGCCGAGCAGCTGCCAGGACACGTTTTTCGCGACGCCATCCCGCTGCTCCACGAACACGAGCACGCCCCGGTAGTCCGACCAATCCGGCATCACTTCCTGCGTTCGCTCCGCCATGTCCAATGAACCTCCTTACGGTATTTGCTAGGCTGCACTTCCCTTACGTCACTCCGTATGGCTACGGCAAGGATGTTGCACTCCCCCTCGTCGTCTCCTGGGCGACGGCCGGGATGCTGCACTCCCGCACGTCGATCCTTCTTGCTACGGTCCGTCAGAATGTTGCACTTCCCGCTCGTCGTCTCCTGCGGTGACGGTCGGGATGCTGCATTTCCCGCACGTCGATCCTTCTTGCTACGATCAGGATGCCGCACTTTCCGTTCGTCGTCTCCTGCAGTGACGGTCGGGATGCTGCATTTCCCGCACGTGACTCCTTGTGGCTGCGACCAAAATGGTTTCACTATCCGCACAATCCGGACCCGGTCACGCGCCCGCTCCCCACAGGGCGTCCGCCAGTTTGGCGGCCGTCTCCCGCGGTTCTCCTTCCAAAAACGTACACTCGATTTTCCTCGCTTCCGGCACCCACGATTTGGCGACGATCGTCGGCGAGCCTTTCAACCCGATTTTCGTGCGGTCCAGGTCGGGAAAATCCGCCGTCGTCCAGACGATCGGCTGATACCGCGCGGCGCGGATCATGCCCGGCAGCGATGCCCGGCGCACTTTGTTCAGCTCCTTCAGCGCCGTGATCAGCACAGGCATGCGCGTGCGGACGATTTCCACCCCGTCCTCCAACTGGCGGTGCACCTGGACCGTGCGGTTTTCCGGATCGACGCGCTCGATGCGGCACACATACGTCAGCTGCTCCAGATCGAGCCGGCAGGCGATGCCCGGCCCCACCTGGCCCGTATCCCCGTCCAGCGTCTGCTTCCCGCAAAACACGATATCGACCGGTCCCCACGTCTCCGCGATTTTCGAAATCGCTTTCGCCACCACATAAGACGTGGCCAGCGTGTCCGCTCCGGCGAACCCGCGGTCGGTGACCAGCACCGCTTCGTCCGCGCCGAGCGATATGCATTCCTTCAACGCCTTTTCCGCCTGTTTCGGCCCCATCGTCACCACGGTGACGCGTCCGCCGTGCTCGTCCTTGATGCGCAGCGCCGCCTCCAATCCGTGCAGATCGTAAAAGTTGACGATGCTCGGCACCCCTTGGCGCACCAGCGTGTTGGTAACCGGGTCGATGCGAATTTCCCGGCTGTCCGGCACCTGTTTCACGCACACGACCATATGCAGCGGCTTATCCCGCCGCGCTTCCGTTCGCCCGCTTTGTCCTGACTGCGTTTCCGATTGCACGCTTTGTTCCGTCTGCGCAACAGTTTGCTCGCGCTGTCCCGTCTGCGATTCCGTTTGTCCGCGTTGTTCCGTCTGCCTCTCCATTTGTCCGCTCCGTTCCGTCCGCCTTTCCTGCACCGTGTCGGCCGCTGCGGCTGTTTCGTCTGTCTCGACCGTTCCGACATTCCGCTGCCGCTGTTCCGCCAAATCCATCGTGAAATGCGCACCTCCTACTTTGTGAAATTTTGCACATGTGAATTTGTGAAAAATTGCACTTGTTGGTGTGCAAATCGGCCGGCTGACTAAACATTCTTTATCCAATATATTCGGTTTTTGTCCGAAAATTCCTGCATTTTTGAATGTAAGCGTTTAAAAAATATGTGGTTCTTTTTCCCATTTCCGGCTTCTTCCGGATGTGATCGGATGGTCGGACGGAAAGGGCTATTGCGCATCTTGCCCGAAATCGACGCAATAACGGCGCTATAATGGGATCTACGTTGTAAGCGGCAGTTAGCGTCCAAATTTCTGGTGTCAGATCGATGTGGATCACTATCAGCGGCAGCTCGAACGGGCTTTGTTTCAATATGGTGCATTTTTACAGTACTTTTGTGCCGGTTTTATCCGATCTCGGCGAATAGGATGTAAATTTGCATTTTATAAGCCTTTTTCGGCATTTTTTGCTCGAGTTTGATGTATTTTTACATTACATCACCCCTCCATCCCGTCCCGTCATCGGTAGCTTCAAGATCAGCCATCCACCATGAAGCGACAGCTTCCTGCGATCCGTTACAAACGTGCTGGGAAATCAAGTGCAGAGGGCCATCGACCAATACGTTTGGCGCAAAGTGATCGAAGTTGGGGGTTGATTCAACAAGACGGAAGAACCGTTTCACACAAAAGCAGCTCCAAGATCAAAAAACCGCCTTCGCCCTGACGAAGACGGTTGTTCTGTCCACTTTCGAAAGCGGAACGCTTTCGCACACCATGTTATTTCCCTCATACCGCGATCCGACTGCAGCAAGAACTGCCAATACCGCGTGAACCGGTTTCCGTCCCTATGTCGGATCTCCGCCGTTGACATACCGGATGTCCTCCACCCGCACTTCCATCGTGCCGGAAGGTACGTGGACCGTGTACGTCTCGCCTTTTTCTCCGAGCAGCAGTTGGAAAGCCAGCGGGGACAAAAACGACAGCACGTTGTCTTCCGGCTTCGCCTTGTGCGGAAACACGATCGTGTAGGAATCCGTCGTTCCGAATTCCAGATCGCGCACGTCCACCCGGCTGCCGATCAGCACGCGGGAGCGCAGTTTCTCCTCGCTGAAGTTCGCCAAAATCCGCTCCAGTTCCGCGATATACGTGTCCAATACGCGTTCCGCCTGCGTGCGCTTGGCATCATAATCGGAAAAGTACTGATCGAGAAACGCCATTTTTTCCTCGTCAAAAAACACCAGCTGATTAACCAGCTGCTTTCTGGACGATTCCCATATATCCGCGCGGTTCAGGGCACTATGGCTCATAGAAGATCTCCCCCCCCGTTCCGGCTTTTCACCGTTCTGATCGGCCTGAACAACCGAATGTCGACAAACATGCCAAAAAAACCTCCCCATGAAAAAATGGAAGCCCCTCCGCGAGAGGCTTCCAATTTATTATACCAGATTTGGAAGCGTTTTTGTGGATTTTGGGATTTTATTTTGAGTTGCATGAGTTGCTTTTGGCGATGTCGACAATCGCACGTGCGAAATCTGCAAGTTTCAGTTCCAAAAACCGGTGTAGTTTTTCATCCCTTATAAGTACGATCTAAACAGGCTCAGGTGGAACAGCCCACGCCGCGGCCACCGATCAAGTTTCAAATCCTCATAGATACGATCTGATGTGTAAGCAGCCAAGGGCACGGCGCACTGCGTTGAAATGCCGAGGAAAATGAATGTGCCCGTCTTGTCATGAAACCGAGGCAGGCAACGGGAAAAGGCGGGGGTTTTTGACCGTAAGGAAACAGTTTGCATAACGAGGCGGAAATGCAAGTTTTATGATGGTTTTCCAATGCGCCCGAACAGCAGCGCGAGGCCGGTCAGCGCCATCCAGGCCAGCATCGGGTAAGCGGCGACCCGCTCCATGCCGCCGAGGCCCAGTCCGAGGTCGTTACCGGTGAAGAAGAATGCCGCCCCCGCAAGCCCGACCGCTCCCAGCACGGGAGCCGTCCAGCGGAGCCACCTCGGCTCAACGGGCACGGCTGGACCTAACGCCAGTCCGATGTTGCCCAAAATCATGATGAACAGTGCGCCAAGCACATGCCAGTTCTCGTTCACATCGGCCGGCCAGACCCCCGCAAGTACCCAGCCCGCGCCGGCCGCGATCAGCAGTGCGCCCGCCGTCCGGGTTCGTGCCGATCGCGACCGCCGGAGGGAAATGGCGGCAAGCCCGATGAGCATGGTTGCTCCCTGAATGAGAAAGCCAGCGTTCATCGCGTTGTGCTGCGGCGAGCAGACATAGCGCTTGTCATCACCCCAAGGCTGGCAATGGACGTTGCCGAGGTCGCTGATGTTGTTGTCCGCCCAGCTGTAGGCCGGGTCCTTCCATGCGGACTCCGCGTAGAGATGTAGTGCAAAAAACAGGACGACACCCGCCAGCCAGACGAGTGCGCCGAACCGGTCCGGCCATGGTAGCCGCCGTTTGTTCATGGTGGATTGTTCCATAAATGCGCCTCCTGTCATGGAAAATTCTGATTCTAATCTAAAGCGAATCTTCCCTTCGGCGCATCGACCGCGAGTCCGGTTCCAAGCCGGACCCGGGTACGGGTTCCCGGATGCGGGAAGCCCGCTTGCTCATCTCAACAAAAAAAGGGCGAGGCAAACGCCCCACCCCACTGACACTTTACTTGCTCATCTCATCCCACACTTGCTGCAGGCGCTTCAGCAGCTCATCCTTGCCGAACTGTCCGCCGATGTAGCCCTGCATCACGTCGCTGAACTTGTTGCTGGACGCCTCGCCGCTCGGGAACTTGAACCAGTTCCAGCTCAGCGTTTTGCCTTCCTTGCTGTAGCGGATAATGTCCGCCGCGAGCGGGCCGAGCACCGATTCATCCGCCGAAATGTTCGTAAACGCCGGGATGAATTTGAACTCTTCCGTAATGTACCGCTGACCGACCTCGGAAGTGACCATCCAGTTCAGGAACGCTTTCGCCTCTTCTTTCACGGGCGAATTTTTGTGGATGACCCAGTTGCTCGGCACGCCGACCGGCAGTTTATCCATCGCGTTCGCGTCGTTGTTGATCGGCATCGGCAGGAACCCGATGTTGATGTCCGGATTGGTCTGGGAAATCGCCACCTGCGTCCAGTTGCCCTGCTGGGTCATCGCCGCGTTGCCGACGGCGAATTCGGTCACCTGCGTATTGTAGTCCGTCTGCAGCGGATTGGGATTGCCGTATTCCAGCGTCAGGTCGAACAAATCCACCCACTGTTCAAACACGTCGTTGCCCGTAATCTTTGCCGAACCGTCGTTCAAGCCTTGAATGAACTTGTTCGTATCCGCTTGATGAGCGAAGGGGATATTGATGAAATGGTTGCCGAGCACCCACCACTCCGCGTATCCGTTGATGAACGGGGTAATGCCCGCATCCTTCAGCTTCTGCGCCGCCGCCCGCAGTTCATCCAGCGTTTTGGGCGTGTCGGTAATGCCCGCTTTGGCGAACAAATCCTTGTTGTAAATGTAGCCGTACCCTTCCAGATTGACCGGCATGCCGTACAGCTTGCCGTCCTTGGTCATCGGTTCCTTGGCCGCTTCCACCAAATTCGCGACCCAGGGCTCATTCGACAAGTCTTCCAGATGCTCGATCCACAAATCCAGTTCACTGAAACCGCCGTTGTTGAAAATGTCCGGTTTGTCGCCGGAGTTGAATTTCGCCTTCAGCGCCGCGCCGTAGTCCGCGCCGCCGCCGACCGTCTCCAGCTCGATGTTGACGTTCGGATGCTCCTTCTCGTATTCCTCGATCAACTTGGCCAGTTGTTCGGCGATTTCCACCTTGAACTGGAACATTTTGATCGTCACTTTGTCGCCCGATTTGCCGCCGTTGGAGCCGCCCGACGCGTTCCCGTTATTGGGACCGTCTCCCGCGTTCGAACCGCCCCCGTTGTTCGATCCGGCACCGCATGCCGCGACGACAAGGGAGAAAATCAGCGCGAACACCCATACCGCAAAGCTTCTTTTTCTCATGTCTTAGGACCTCCCGAATGGATTGGATGGAACATCTTCATTGTAAAAAACGGCTGTTTTTGACATAACCTATATTATTGAACAAAAAAGTGGAACTTGTTGTCTTGCCCGTTGTCTTACCCTTTGACCGCGCCGGCGGAGATGCCCGCGATAATGTACTTCTGCATCATCAGGAAAAACACCACCATCGGCGTAACCCCCATCACGAGACCCGCCAACGCCAAATCCCATTGCTTCGTGTATTGGCCGAAAAACGAGTACGTCTGCAGCGGAATCGTCCGCAAACCGGCGTCATGCAGAACGAGCGAAGGCAGCAGGAAGTCGTTCCAAATCCACAGACTGTTCAAGAGCAGCACCGTAATCGTCATCGGCTTGAGCAGCGGAAACACGATTCGCCAAAACACCCCGTACGGCGTGCATCCGTCCACGACCGCCGACTCCTCGATCTCCCGGGGGATCGACTTCATGAAACCGTGATACAGGAACAAATTCAGGGAAACGCCGAACCCGAAATAACAGATGATCAAGCCCAACCGGCTATCCATCAGTCCGACTTCGGAGGCGACTTTCACAAGCGGAATCATGATCGATTGAAACGGAATCACCATCGCGGCGATAAACAAAACGAACAGCACGCGGTTCAGCAGATGCGGCCGCCGCAGGATGCGGTACGCGGCCATCGCGCTGATGACCACGAGCCCGGCGTTGCTCAGCACCGTAATCCACAGCGAATTCATGAACGCCCGGGGAAAACGCATGATTTCCCACACTTTGGCGTAATTGTCAAAGCGGAACGCTTCCGGCCAGCCCGCCGCGTTGCGCATCAGATCGCCGAAACTTTTCACCGAGTTGACCAGCACGAAATAAAACGGAACGAGGAACAGCAGCGCGACCAAAATCGCCGCGATTTCGAGGGCGAGGAGACGCGCCGAGTATCTTTGCGCCTGCTCCATCAGACCTCGACCTCCTTCCGCTTGGTGTAGAGCACCTGCAGCGTCGTCACCGTGGCGACGATGACGAAGAAAATGAGCGATTTGGCGGTACCCAGTCCATACCTGTTATTTTGAAACGCTTCTTTGTAAATATTCAGCGCGACGGATTCCGTCGAACCGAACGGCCCGCCCTTCGTCAGCGAAAGATTCAGGTCGAACACTTTGAACGACCACGACAACGTCAAAAACAGGCATACGGTAAACGCGGGCATGACGAGCGGTACGATGATGTTCTTCAACATTTGGAAGCGGTTGGCCCCGTCGATCTTGGCCGCTTCGATCAAATCCCGCGGCATATTCATCATGGCCGCGATATAGATGACCATCAAATACCCGGACAGCTGCCAGACGGTCACGATGACCATGCCCCAGAAAGCGGTGGACGCCGTGCCCAGCCAGGGCAGCTGGAAAAAGCCGATGCCCGTCCAATGTCCCACGGCCGCAAACCCTCTCACGAAAATGAACGACCAAATAAACCCGAGCAGAAGGCCGGCGATGACGTTCGGCAGAAAAAACACCGTCCGCAGCAGGTTGCGCGTTTTCAGCGGCTGGGTCAAAAGCAGCGCCAGCGCAAACCCGACCAGATTGGTCAGCACGACGGCGGCCAGCGTATAGCGCGCGGTAAACCAGAACGAGGTGCGAAATGCGTCGTCTTCCATCAAAATGCGCTTGAAATTGTTCAGCCCGGCCCACACCACCCGCGTCGTGACGCCGTTCCAGTCGGTCAAACTGTAATAAAAACTCATCAGAAACGGCACGAGCACGATCAGGCAGAAGAAAAGCAGTGCCGGACCGACAAACACGAGCTGCTGAACGGCTTCGGACCATCGTTTCCTCTTGAGCGGCACCATTTTCGCCTCCTTCGTCCTATGCTGTGACTCATGCTAAGTATAAGTGAAGTGCGGGAAGGAAATACACGCATTTTGATGATGAATGTGGTGCAAAATTTTGATATCGCCGGAAGCCGCATTTGCGGCGCAGCCGTGGCGCGGCGGCCATGACTCGGCGGTCTGGACATGGCAGTCTGACATGGAGGTCTAGACATGGCGGTCATGGCGTGGCGGTCTTGACGTGGACGTTGCCCTCATGACATGGCGGCGATGGTTCGTCAGCCTCCGCATGGCAGCAATTGCATGGTGGCAAGGACGCCGGCAAATTGTTATACTGTAATCGATTTCATTTCAAGAGAGGCAGAAGGGATCCGGGATGAAAATGTTCCGTCGGAGCAGTTTGCGCTACAAACTGATCGTGTTTCTCCTGGCTTCCATCGTTTTGCCGATTTCCATTTCGATCCTGATCACCTATTTGTATACAAAAGAGTCCGTCAAAACGTATTACGTCCGCGAAAACTCGAGCTTGATCCGCCAGGGAGCGGTCAATCTGATCAATTACATGGACCGCATCAATGAAGCTTCCCTGCTCATCTACAACAATTTGTCCGACCCCAACAGCATGTTCCAATTGATCCAAAACGGCAGCCAGTCCTATTTGGAAGAACGGGAAATGTACCGCATTTTGCAGCTGATCGCCAACTCCGTCCAAGAGATCGAGCAAATTTACCTGTATTCCGCCGCGGAAAACATTTCGTACCGGTACGCCTACAACTTGCTGCGGAGCAGCCCGGGGCAAACCCACGAACCGACCCTCGACCCGGAACGGGACGTGCGGATCGAAGCCGTGCACCGCAGCCACGAGTACGGCATCGCCAAACCGAAATTCCCGTATCATCTGGAAAAAGATGTGTTTTCGTTTCACCGCAAAATCACGGAAGCGCCGACCGATCGCATTTTGGGGGTCATCTCCATCGACATCCGCACCGACATGATCCGCGAGATCGGCGAAATGCTGTACACGCCGGGCAGCGAGGAACTGTACATTTTCGACGACGCGGGCAGCGTCATTTTCGCGTCGGAACCTACGGCCCTCAAGGACGGCGAACTCGCCTGGGCGCAAAACATTCTGGAGCGGGAGCCGGAACGGGGCAGTTTTCATTTCGAGGACGCGCAATTCGACGGCATTCACATCTACGAGAAGCTGTCGACGCCGTGGATGGAATGGACGATGGTCAAACGCATTCCATATGAAACGCTGTACCGGGACGCGCGGCAGCTGACGCTGATCAACAGCCTCGTCGTGTCGCTGTTTCTGATCATCGCCGCCATCGCCGCCCTGTACATTTCCTATCGTTTCACCAACCCGATCAAACAGCTGATCCGCTACATCAACAAAATCGAGACCGGAAACATGGATGCGGACATCGATATTCACCGCACCGACGAAATCGGCATTTTGGCCAAACGGTTCCACCAGCTGATGCAGCGGATCAACCAATTGATCATCCGGGAATACCGCCTGGAGCTGGCCAGCAAGACCAACCAGCTGAAGGCGCTCCAGGCGCAGGTCAATCCGCACTTCATGAACAACGCGCTGCAGTCCATCGGCACATTGGCGCTGCAAAACGGCGACCGCAAAGTGTATTCGCTGATTTCCTCCCTCGGCAAAATGATGCGCTACCACATGCGCGCCGACAGCACGAGCGTCCCCTTGTCCGCGGAGTTGGACTATGTGCGGTCGTATTTGGCGCTGCAGCGGCAGCGCTTCGATGAAAATTTGCATTATCATATCGAAGCGGATGAACGGGCCGGCGCCGTCCGCGTGCCCAAAATGATCCTGCAGCCGTTGGTGGAGAACGTGTTCAAACACGGCATCCAGCCGGCGCTCGGCCCGGGGGAAATCGACATTTCGTGCCGCATGGCGGAGCCTTCCCTGCTCGAAATCCGCGTCGCCGACAACGGCGCCGGCATGGAGGAAGAAGAACGGATACGGCTGCAGGCGGTGCTCGACCGGACCGCGAGCGCGCTGGAACCGGACGGCGAAGAAGGAGGCCGCATCGGACTGATCAACATCTTGTCCCGGCTGCGGCTCTATTTCAACGATCAGGTGCAAATGAAGCTGGAGAACCGGACGCCCCGCGGACTCCGCGTCACCATCACGATTCCACTGAGCGAAGAAGAGGAGGCCGCCGATGAAGGCGTTAATCGTGGATGACGAAAAGCATGTCCGGGACGCCGTCCGCATGCTTGTCGACTGGGAAAAGTACGGCATCGGGGAAGTTTTCGAGGCGCCGGAGGGCGAGACGGCGATCCGCATCATCGAGGCGGAAAAGCCGGAAATCATCTTCACCGACATGCGCATGCCGCTCGTCAACGGAGTCGAACTGCTGGAATGGATTCATCGCCATTTCCCGCAGGCGAAGACGATCGTCATCAGCGGGCACGACGATTTCGAGTTTGTCCGCTATACGGTGAAATACGGCGGCATGGACTATCTGCTGAAGCCGATCGATGCCGACGAGTTGAACGAGGCGCTGGACAAGGCGGTGCAGAGCTGGCGCAAAGATCACGAAGCGCGCCGCCAACACCAGACGCGCGCCATGGAAATCAATCAGATCAAGCCGGTTTACTGGGACAAACTGTTTTCCAGCTTGGTCCAGGAATCGGGGATGTACGGCACGTTCTCGAAACATTTCGAGCGGGAGTTTCGTCTTGCGGCCCGGCCGGAGCGGGGGCGGGTCGCGATCCTGAGCATCGATACGATGCCGCGCGCCGTCCGCGACAAGTTCGGCGCCAATCTCGACTTGTTGTTTTTCTCCCTCGCGAACATCGCCAACGAGGTGCTCGGGCGGGACCGGTCCGGTTACGCTTTTCGGTATTGGAACAGCCCGCACGAACTCGTCGTCGTCAGCTGGCGGTCGACGGAAACGCTGGCGGAACGCATCGGCGGCATCAACGAGGGCATCCGTCTCGCGATGGGCTGCAGTTTGGACGCGGGAATCGGAACGGCGCGGCCGTTTCCCGAAGGGTTGAAGGAATCGTACCACGAGGCGCAGGCCGCGCTGAAACAGCGCAACCTGCTGCAGCGGCCGGGACGCGTGCTCGCATATGACGCGGACGGCATCCCCCGCTTCGTGCCGCTGCCGTTCAGCCGGTTCGAATCCGATTTTCGCACCGCCCTGCTCAGCGCGCACGACGAGCAAATCCGATACGTCACCGATCAATGGATGGCCGCCATCCGCTCGCTCGCTTCCATTACGGTCGAACAGCTGGAGCTGTGGAACCACGAGTATACCGTGTTCAAGACGCGCTGTATCGGGGAGTTTGTGCCGGAAGGCCAGCCGGAACGGCCGGACGGGGAGGCGGAGGGGCGGCCGGACGCGTCCTTCGCGCCGCAGGAAACGGACGCTCCGATGTTCCCGCTCGGCGACGACGGGACGCTGTCTCTGCCGCTATGGCGGGAGGAAGTGACGCGGGACCTGCTCCGCCTCTCCGACCTGCTCGTCAAGCTGGCGCAGCGGGAGCGCAACATCGTCCGCGACATCGCCGAATATATCGAGCGGCATTATCATGAGGAAATGACGTTGCAGCACATTTCCGACCGTTTCTACTTGAGCCGGGAGTACATTTCGCGCCGGTTCAAGCAGGAGTTTCACGAAAACATTTCCGACTACATCACGCGCATCCGCATCGACAAAGCGAAACAGCTTCTGCGCAGCCCCCAGCTGCGCATCGCGCAAATCGCGGAAATCGTCGGCTACCAGGACGAAAAATACTTCAGCAAAGTGTTCAAAAAAACCGTCGGCTTATCGCCGAACGAATACAGGAAAAACCACTTGACTTAAACCGCCCGAGTGCCGCCATCGCCCGTTCCGCGCTCATCCCGGCGCGGGACGGTTGCCGCGCAGCTTCTCGCGATACGCCTTCGGCGTCAGGCCGGTTTCGCTTTTGAACACCCGGTTGAAGTGCCGGAGGTTGGCGAACCCGGTCTTTTCGGCGATGACCGCCATCTTCTCGTCGGTAAGCGCGAGCAGCCGCTTGGCGTCTTCCACGCGCAGCGCGACGAGCCGCTCGATGAACGTCTGCCCGGTCCGCTGCCTGAACAGGCCACTGAAGTAGGTCGGATTCAAATACACTTTGTCCGCCACTTCTTTCAGCGTGATCGGCCCGCGGAAATGTTTCTCCATATATTGCAGCGCCAGCGCCACCGGATCCCGGTCCAGCGCGCCTTTCCCGCTGCGGAAAACGGCGGCCAGCCTGCCGAACAGCTCGCGGCACGCCTCGATCAGTTCGCCTCTGGAGGAAATCGAGCAAATTTCGTTCAATAGCGTACGGATATCCTTCTCTCCGAGCCACTCCTTGGTCGCGTTCATCTCCTCCGTCACTTCGTGGTAATGGATGATCAGTTTGCAAATGTGCCGGTGGACCAGTTCGGGCGTCTGCGCCTTGCGGCAAAGCTCGCCGACCGCCTGCGCCACCCGTTCGCCGATTTCCTCTAACCGCCCTTCATTGATCGTTCGCTGCAGCGAGTCCCAGGACCATTTTGGCTGACCTGTATGCACATCGTGTTCCGGCACGGCGTCCGCGTAGTCGATGATTTTGTCGCCGCCCGCCACGAGCCGGTACATCAGGGCGATCTCCGCTTCGCGGAACGAAGCCGGCAGCGATTCGAACCCTTGGACCGGCCGCCCGACGCCGATCGTTACGGAAAAGCCGGACAGCGCCTTGATCTGCATGCGGATCGATTCCGCCGTCTCCAGCAGCCGGCGCCGCCCTTCCCGCGGATCGGCCATGTTCACCAGCGCGACCACTTTCGTATCGGCGTACGCGAAGCTGAACCCGCGCAGGCGGTAATCGATCATCTCCTGCACGAACTGCCGGATATACAGCTGGAACAGCGACGGATCGGTGCGCCAAAACCGTTCCCGTTCGACCGAATCTCTGTCCAGGTTGAGAATCATCGCGTTGAAATAAGGTTCCGACAAATCGATCCCGATCCGCTTCAGCACGTCCAGATCCTGCCGCCGGAGCGAGCCGCGCAGCAGCCCGGCCGCCAGATGGTCCGCCGCGCTCGAGCGCCGCTCTTCCTCCGGCAAACGCGCGGGGAGGCGCCGGTGCTGGAAGGCCGGCGAGGCCAGCTCCTCCTTCAGCCGGCCGAGGACACGGCTCAATTCTTCCCGCTCCACCGGTTTCATCAGGTAATCGCGGGCGCCGAACCGCATCGATTGCTGGACGTACGTAAAATCTTCATAACCGCTGACAACGACGCACTGCTGCTCCGGGAACTTTTCCCGGGCGATTTTTTGCAGCTGCAGTCCGTCCATCCCGGGCATCCGGATATCGGTCAACACGACATCCGGACGATGCTTTTCCAACATCTCCAACGCTTCGTATCCGTTTCGGGCGTCGCCGACGACATCCCATTCCGGGTCGAGCGACGCGATCATCGAACGCAGCCCACGACGAAACACCGCCTCATCATCGACGATCAAAATGCTCGGCAATGTTCATCCCTCCCGTTTTGCGGGCATGGTCAAGATCACTTTGAAGCCGCGATTGGGTTCGCTTTCCAGTTGAAGCCCGTACGGTTCGCCGAAATAGAGGACGATCCGCCGGTGGACGTTGAGCAAACCGTTGCCCGACTTGCCGCCCAGTTCGCGCGAAGTGGCCAGCCGCCGGCGCAACGCTTCCAATTCCTCGGAGTTTAGACCGATGCCGTCGTCTTCGATGGATATGATCAAGACGCCGTTCGCTTCCGCGGCCGCCAGCCGGATTCGCCCGGAGCCGATCCCGCGTTCCAGCCCGTGGTTGATGGCGTTTTCCACCATCGGCTGGATCGTCAAAGGGAGAACCCGGCAGTCCAAGACCGAGTCGTCGACCGCCTGCTCGAACGTGATGCGGTCTTCGTAACGAATTTTCTGGATGCTCATATACCCGTTGACATGGTGCAGTTCTTCCCGCAGCGTCACCGTCTCGTTATGCCGGCTCAAACTGTAGCGCATCAAACGGCTTAAATTGTTGGCCATCGTGACGATTTCCCGGCTGCCTTCCAGTTCCGCGAACATGCTGATCGAACCGAGCGTATTGTACAGAAAATGCGGGTTGATCTTGCTTTGCAGCGCCGCGATCTGCGCGTCTTTCTCGCGAATTTCCGTCTCGTACAGCAAATAGCCGAGTTCGCTCAACTTGGACACCATCGTGTTGAACGTGTTGCCGACCAACCCGATTTCGTCCCGCGACGTCACGGGAAATGTCACCTGGAGATCGCCTTTTTCCACTTTGCGCATCAAACGGCTCAAAATGCGGAGCGGATTGGTGATCCGGTAGGCGATCACGACCGACAACAGCATCGCCAGCCCGAGGCATACCGCCATCGCCAGCGCGATGGAATTGCGCACCCGCACGCTGTCTTTCATCAAATGTTCGACGGACACCGCGTGCACCATCGTCCAGCCGGTCACGTCCGACGTCACGTAGGCGACCTGCATCGGATGCCGTCCGTCCCCGTCCACCTGCAAAATGCCGTCGCCCGAAAGCGGCTTTCCTTCGGTGACGATCCGATCGTCGTCTTCGCGCCGGACGACCTCCGCGCCGCGCGCGTCGATGACATACAGCGACTCCTCTTTGCCGGGGTTCGACTGCATCAGGATGTTTCGCACGGCGGACGGATCGATGTCGATGACGATATAGCCGAGCGGCTGACCGGTCTCAAAACTGCGCAGTTCACGGGCGATGGAAAGCACCCGGTAGTATACGCCGCTCGCCGTTTGCAATTCGTGGGGCGTAATGAAGGTCGGCTGCCCGAACTGTTCCTTGGCCTTTTTCAGCCACTCGGCGCTTTCGTCCAGTTTGTACGTCGTCATGTACTGGCTCTCCGGCAGCACCACATAGGATGCGCCTTTTTCGCCGTACAGGGAAACGCCGACGATATCGACGCGGCCGTTTAGGAAAATGGAGGATATGAAACTGTTCAGCGTTCCGATTTCCTTGAGCGACAGCGGCTGGCCGGGTTCCCGGTAAGAAGCGATAAAATCCATGATTTCCTTGTGCGCATAAGGCGAAAGCGTCAGCCGGTTCAGTTCGTTCATGTACGTGTCGAGGTTCAGGGACAGCTGTTTGACCGTCTGCAGCTGGTATTTGCCGACGTTTTCCTTCATCGTCTTCTGAAAACGGTTGAAGGTGTAAAGCCCCATCGCGGTGACGGGAATCAGGATGAGCAGGCAGTTGACCAAAATCAGCTTGTGGGCGAGCTTCAAATTTTTGAACCAGGCGGCCAAGCTCCGTCTACGATTCATGGCTGCCGTCCCCGTCCTCCGGCCCCATCTCCGCGTTCACCAGTTCCTCCGCGTTGCGCAAAGTTTCTTCCGGCGTCTGTTCCCGGTAAATCATCTTTTCGAATTCGCGGATCAAAATTTCGACAATCGACCACTGCTTGACATGTCTGGGCCAGTAGGAAACATAATTCGCCACCGCGGCGTAATCGCTGCGGTAATCCAGCGCGTGGAACGCTTCGCTCGCCGTCACGCGCATCGAACTGGGGACGTGGCCGGCTTGCGCCCACAAATCGCCGTGCTCCACCATCCACTTGGAGAACGTCAGCGCGGCCTTCCGCTTATCGTCCGTCATGCCGTGTTTCGTCGGCACCGCAAGGGTGTGCGAATCGCCCCATGCGGCGGGACGATCGTACAACTTCGGCACGGGAACGACGCCGAAATCGAGGTTCGGGGCGTTCTCGAACGCTCCGGTTCCCCACATGCCGATAAACGCCACCGCCGCCTTGCCGTCGATAAACAACTTGAACGCGTCGGCGATGTCGGGCGGGATCAAACCGCTTTCATAAAGCCCGTAAACATAACGCAGCGCTTCCAGCGCCCGTTCATTGTTGAACGCGGCGGCCGTTCCTTCTTCGTTGTAAAACACGCCGCCGCCCTCCATCTGGCTGTACAGGCTCCACCACAGCCATACCGAATCGATGCGCGTGCTCGGCATGGCCAGCGGCGCGATGTCTTCGCCGAGCCGGTCGCGGATTTGTCCCAGAAACCGCTCGAAGCCTTCCGGCCCCGGCGCGATGATCGGCTTGCCGGCATCGTCCAGCACGCCGGCGTCCCGCAGATGGGTTTTGTTGTAATACATCACGAGCGCATGCGTATCGAGCGGAACGGCATAGGATCGGCCGTCGTAAATGGTCGCTTCCAGGATATTGGCGTTCAGCCCGCTCCAGTCGAGCCCGACCTCCAGAGCGGGATCGGTAATGTCTTCAATGTAGCCGTTCTGGACGAACTGCGGCAGACTCGTCGTGTGAATGATCGCCAAATCCGGCGCGCTGCCGGACAAAATCGCCGTGCGCAGCCGGGAATAATAATCGTCCAGCCGGGAGTTGATCTGCGTCACCCGGATGTGCGGATGCTCCGCGTTGAACCGCTCCACCATCTCCGTCATGAACTGGTTGTCTCCGCCGCTGAACGGCGTCCAGTATTCCAGCCGGATGGCGGCGCCGTTCCCGCGGACTTCGCCGTTATTCGTTTCGTTCGCCGCGCAGCCGGCAAGCGCCGCCGCCCCGGCGAGCCCGATGCAGACCGCCGCCAGTAAGGCGCGCGCCGAATTTGCCTTGAACCCGGACCCCCAAAACATCCGCTATCCCCCCTGATGCGCTTGCCGGGAACTCCCGCTACCGTACGACATCCATGTAATCGACGAGAATGACACCGCTTGCATGTCTTAGTGTAACGGTATTGGGTCCGGCCTTCAATACAGCGCGGACTTCAGTCGGCTGGTAAATGTTTCTCTCCGTTACCGGAACATTCACCCGGGAGGATTTGCCGCCGTTCACGGACACTTCGAGCGAAACGTCCTTCTCTTCACGGTTGGTAATGCCGAAGCGGAGAACGTATTCGCCGGGTTCCGGAACGCGCACGTTCAGAAAACGCACTTCCGCGCCGTCGTCGCTGTCGAGCCGCACCGCGCCGCGGCCGGAAGCAAACGGGTTGTCGCCGGCCTCCGCCGAGCCCAAGACTTCTCCATTTTCCGCCTCGAAGCGAGGGATTTCGATCGCCTCCAGCGCGATCGCCGGGTCCGCCGTCAGCCGAATCGCGTTCTGACCGGCCAGGAGCCCGATTTCCGCGTAAGCGAATGCGGCCTTCCCCGCTTCCGTCGGCGCCAGTTCCACCGAAACCGGATCGGAACCGCCGCCTTCCAGGGACAAGGTAGCGCTCGCCGTCCGGCCCGTTTCGTTCCGGTAATGGATCAGCACCGGAGCAGGCGCGTCCTGGCTGGCCGGAATCAGGTCGAACACCCACTCGCCGTCCGCCCGCTTCGCCTGTCCGCCGTCCATCCATCCGGTCCCCGAAGGCACCATGACGGCGGCGGACAGCGGCAGCGGTTTGCCGAACGACGGCATTCCGTCCTCGTCCCAATGGATTTTTTGCGCCCGCGCTTTCCGGTTGTTCCAGCCGTCATGAATGCCGGTCGTGGCGTGATAAACGATCCAGTCTTCGCTTCCGTCCGGCGAGGTGACGAACGTATTGTGGCCGGGACCGTACACGCCGGCTTCCTGGTCCATGACGAGCAGCGGCTCCTCGAACTTGCGCCAGTTGTCCGGGTTCAGCGGATCGAGGCCCGGTTCCAGCATGAGGGTGCCGATGCTGTAAAACGGCGTCCAGCTGCCGGCCCCGGAATACATCAGAAACACGCGCCCGTTCTTTTTCAGGATCGCCTGCCCTTCGTTGATGTAAGGCGGTCCGCCCGCCTTCTCCCAATCGAATTCCGGTTTGCTGAGCAGCACGCGCGGGCCGCTGACGGTCAGCGGATCGGACATCGGGGCGATGTACGTGTTTTGTTGGATGTTGACGTCGCCTTCCCAGCCGGACCAGATGAAATACAGTTTGCCTTCATGCTCCAGCGCGAGCCCGTCGATGGCCCATTTGTCCGTTTCGTCCTTGATCTGCCCGCGGAACGTCCAGGTGCCGAGCGGGTCGTCCGTGTCCGCCTCCAGCGCGTACATCCGGTGGTTTTCGTTGACGCCGTTGTCCGCGGCGAAATAGATGTACCATTTTCCGCGCAAATATTGGATTTCCGGCGCCCAGATGTTGGCCGAATACATCGTGCCGACCGGCGGGTACCAGACCGTCTTGCGCACCGCCTGGCGAAAATCGAGGGTGCGCGATTTCATGACCATGATGTCCGCGCCGTTATGCGTAAACGTCATGTAATAGTACCCGTCCTTGTATACGATGCTCGGATCCGGCGTATCGATTTCGGCCAGCGGGTTTTTCATCGTGCCGCCGTGCCCGCGGTATTCCGCCGTGTTTTCTTCCGTCGGCTTTTCTTTCATCGCGTTCATCACCATCCACAGCAGGAGCGCCGCCGCAGCGGCCGCAAGCAGAATCGCCCCGGCCCGGACGGCGCCCGTTTTCCCTACTCCCCTCATCCTTTTGCCCGCCTCTCACTTCAACCCGGCCTGGGTGATCGCCTTGACGAAAGACCGCTGCCCGACCAGGAAAATGATCAGCACCGGCAGCGTCGCCACGGTGGTCATCGCCATCAGCGTGCCGTACTTCTGCACATAGCTGCCCTGCGCCATCGTCGCGATGCCCGCGGTGATCGTGCGCATCTCCGGCGACGTCGTGGCGTAAAGCGGCCAGACGAAATCGTTGTAGACTCCCATGAACGTCAGGATGCCGAGCGTGACCATGATCTGCACGGAGGAAGGCAGCAGCACCCGGACGTACACCTGCCACTTGTTGGCGCCGTCAATGCGCGCGGCCTCCTCGATTTCCCGCGGAAACGAGATGAAAAACTGATACAACAGAAAAACGCCGAACGCCCCCGCGGAATACGGCAGGATGAGGGCGGCGTACGTATTGATGAGCCGGAGCGCGTTAAACTCCATGTACATCGGCAAAAAGGTCAGCACGCCCGGAATCATGAGCGACGCGACAAACATGGAAAACCACATGCGGCGCAGCGGCAAATCCGGAAGCCGCGCAAGCGCGTAGGCGGCCATCGAACTGAACCACAGCACGATGCCGGTCGCGATGACGCCGACGGACAGCGAATTGACGATCCAGCGCATGATCGGCACGTTCATCAAATTGCCGCGCAGCCCTTCCGCGTAGTTTTTGATGGTCGGCTTTTCCGGAATAAAGGTCATGCGTCCGGAAAGCGCTTCGATGTCGTTTTTGAACGATGTGGACAGCATCCACACGAGCGGCAGCACAAACACCGTTGCAATGACGCAGGCCAGCAGCACCAGGGCGATTTTTCTCGCATGTTTCATCAGGCGCCGATCCCCCTTCTTCCATAAGTCAACCGGTACTGCATCACGGAAACGATCATGATGAGCAGCGCCATCAGCATCGCCATCGCCGAAGCGGAGCCGATCTCCTTGCGGATGAAGGCGTGATCGAGCACGTTGATCAGCAGCACTTTGGTGGCGTCGCCGGGTCCGCCCCGCGTCAGCAGGAACGGCTGGGCATAAATGTTGAAGGAAGCGATCGTCGACGTGATCATGACGAACAGCATGACCGGCCGGATGGAAGGCAGCGTGATGTACCAAAATTTCGCCCAAGAGGATGCGCCGTCGAGCGAAGCGGCCTCGTAATAATCGTCCGGCACCTCGTTCAGCGCGTTGATGAATATGATCATGTTGAACCCGATCGTCCACCAGATCGTCGTCACGACCAGCGACACCCACGCCCACGGCAGGGCGGTCAGCCACGGGATGAACTGGATGCCCAGCTTCGCCAGCGCACTGTTGATAAATCCGGCGTTCGTATCGAACATCATCAGCCAGATGACCGCCATCACCGATGCCGACATCGCATACGGCATGAAGTAGACCGTCCGGAACAGGCCGCGGATTTTGCGCGGCAGATGGTTGACCAGGAGCGCCAGCGCCAACCCGACGGCAATCAAGAGCGGCACCGAATAGACGACAAACTGCAAGGTCGCCCAGAGTCCGTTGAAAAACAGGCTGTTTTCATAGGTGCCCGACGTAAATATTCTCACATAATTGTCCAATCCGACAAAGGGATGTTCGGTGGAAAGCAGTTCGAAATCGTGCAGGCTGATATAGATGCCGTACCCGATCGGAAACAGCAAAAAAACGCCGAAAGACATCAGGTAAGGCACAAGGAACAGCGTGGACGTCAAGCGAGAACGCCATCCGGACTTCACGCGAGTAATCCCTCCTTTTGATGATCCGTCAAGCGGAAAAGACGGGAAAGCACCGCGTGCTTCCCGTCCCCTCCCCGACGCCCGCAATCATCGGGCAACCGATGAATATTGCGAGGGCGTGCGGTCCCGCTTTATTGCATGGCCTGCCGCGATTTGGCCACCGCGTCGTCCATCGCTTTCTGCGCGTCTTTTTCGCCGAGCAGCGCGCTGTTCAGTTCGCCCCAGATCGGCTCGGAAATCGTCGGCCAGTTCAGCACGTTCGGCGCGAACCGCACGTAGGAGAAGCTTTCGGCGATCGTGCTGTGCGTCAGCGACTTGAACTCCTCGCTTTCCAGCATCGGTTTGGAAGCGAGCGCCTGTCCGGACTTCGCCCATTCGATGGAGTTGTTGGCGACATATTTCAGGAAATCGCCGATGCCGGCCTTGACGTTTTCGTCGGTGACGTGTTTCAGGATGGCGAAATTGTGCGATCCGGCGAAGACCGCCTGTCTCGCCTTGCCGATCTGCGGCACGGGCGCGATGCCGTAGTTCAAACCCGCTTCGTCGAATTGGCTCTTCATCCACGGGCCGTTGAACTGGATCGCGTTTTTGCCTTGCAGGAACAGCGTGTTTTCGCCGTCCTGCTGCACGTTGCCGGGCGAGATGCCTCTGTCGACCAGGCTGCGCATCCATTCCACCATTTCGACGGCTTCCGGCGAGTTGTAGGCGACGTCGTTGCCGTCCCACAGTTCCCCGCCGTTTTGCCAGACAAGCGTCGGGAAGATGAACTGCTGCGGCCAAAGCGTCGGCAGCACGTATCCGTAGACGCCCTTGGACGGGTCGGTCAGTTTTTCCACCGCTTCCTCGAACTCTTGGCGGTTGGTCGGCGGTCCGGAGATGCCGGCCGCTTCGAACAAATCTTTGTTGTAGTACATCACGAGCGGGTGGATGTCGAGCGGGATGCCGTACCATTTGCCGTCGATCGTCGCGTACTCGACCGCCGCTTCCACGTAGTCGGATTTGTTGAATCCGGCCGTCGCGGCCAGATCATCCAGCGGCTGCAGCAGCCCCTTGCTGACGTAGGTCGGAATTTGGTCGAGGTGGATCGCAAACAGGTCCGGCTGATCCGTTCCGGTGCTGATCGCCACTTCGAGCATTTTGTAATATTCGCCGTTCGGCTGGATGACGAAATTGATTTTGTACTTGTCCTGCGACGCGTTGTATTTGTCGACGATTTCTTTCATGAACGGGCCGTCCGCGCCGGAGAACGGCGTCCAGAACAGGAACTCGGTCACGCCGTCTTTTTTGCCGCCGCTGTTCGAGCCGCCCGCGTTTGGGGACTGGCCGCCGCCGTCGCTTTTTCCCGCGCCGCCGCCGTCCGAGGCGCCCCCGCCGTTCCCTCCGCCTCCGCCGCAAGCCGCGAGCACGAGCACCAAGATGAGGACGAACATGAAGAGTGCGGATGCTTTCCTTTTCATTCGCGTTTTCCCCCTAAAATAATGTTAGATCGCGAAAGGTTTCTGCAGCCTTCCACGATCTCATCGTAGCTTGGGAAAACGGCAAAAAAAATGACCGATCTTTTGGTCATGTGGACATTTTTTCAGGGGGGTGCGAAAACACAGAAACATAGAAGTCAGCATCCGACACGCGGCTCTCGTGGGGTGTCAATTCCTTAGAAAGATAAATCAGAAACGAAAGAGATGGAGAAATTCAGTGCGTGGAAATCGTGTTTCAATTCCTCATAGACCCCCATGCCGCTGACGCGGCACCATCAGATGATGAAAATGGCGGTATCCCCACAGTATAATATTCTTGCGGCTGGCGAAGGGAGGTCGTTGTTCCTTGGTGCTGCGAGCCCGACTCTTAGACGGACCCCAACGACCAGGTGCACCACAGATTGTCGCTCCTTCGGGAAGCACGCGGGGTAGAATGATCCATGTGTGGTCGTTGCACCGGCCCTCAATCTTTCAAGCCGCAAGGAGTTTCAACGCCATGGATGTTGTCTACAGCCATGTCTGCGGACTTGATGTCCACAAAAAGACCGTTGTGGCCTGTATCCTCACGCCGAATGAGAAGGAAATCCGCACCTTCTCGACGATGACCGACGACCTGCTGCAGATGGTGGACTGGATCAAAAGTAAAGGTTGTACCCACGCCGCCATGGAGAGCACCGGTTCTTACTGGAAACCGGTCTACAACCTGCTGGAGACGGAAGAGATTCAAACTCTGGTTGTGAACGCCCAGCATATCAAGCACGTACCCGGACGAAAAACCGACGTCAAAGACGCCGAGTGGATTGCTTCGTTACTACGACACGGCTTGCTCCGAGGCAGCTTCATTCCGCCTCGCGACCAGCGGGAGCTTCGCGAGTTGATTCGATACCGCCGCAGTCTGATCGACGAACGGGCGCGGGAAGCCAACCGGATCCAAAAAGTGCTGGAAGGCGCCAATATCAAGCTGTCGTCCGTGGCCAGCGACATTCTCGGCAAATCCGCCCGGTCCATGCTCGAAGCTCTTATCGCCGGCAACGAGGATCCGGAAGCGTTGTCGGAACTGGCGCTTCGTCGTCTGAAGAACAAGAAGCAAGACCTTCAGCGCGCCCTCAAAGGGCTGATCGGTCCACACCAACGATTGATGCTTCAGACCCAACTGCGGCACATTGATGAACTGGATAGGCTCATTCAACAGTTGGACGAAGAGATCAAGAGGCGCATGCTCCCTTTTGAGGAAGCCCTGGAGCGACTGGACACCATTCCCGGGGTGGCCCGGCGGACAGCGGAACAGATCGTCGCCGAAACGGGAACCGATATGAGCCGCTATCCGTCAGCCGCACATCTTTGCTCATGGGCGGGACTTGCTCCAGGGAACAACGAAAGCGCCGGGAAACGAAAGTCCGGGAGAACGACCAAAGGCAATCCGAAGTTACGCCGTGCTCTCGTGGAGGCTGCGCGAGCGGCAGCCCGAACGAAAAACACGTATTTGTCCAGTCTGTATCATCGCATTGCTGCAAGGCGTGGAGCCAACCGGGCGGCGGTGGCGGTGGCGCATCGGATTTTGGTCATTGTCTACCATCTCCTGAAAGATAAACAAAACTACAATGAACTCGGTCCCCAATATTACGAAGAACGCAGGCGTGAACAGATTGCGAAACAGGCCTTACGGAAGCTCCAATCGTTAGGTTATAACGTAATGCTTGAACCCGCCAATCATACCGCATAACAATTTACCACTATTTTCCACAATCTGAGTGGTTTATCTGGACATGGCCTTTTTGCGCTTCTAGGCTACTTTAAATTTTCGGGGTAGGTACGTTCAAAACTTTCTCCGGATCATGTTCAGTAGCGTTTTTCCGATCAAGTTTCAATTCCTCATAGGTACGTTCAAAACCTTTTTCGGGGGTCATGCGCGGCCTCCTTTCACTTGTTTCAATTCCTCATAGGTACGTTCAAAACTAAGCTCTTCTTCGCCTTCTTCTCGTGTCGTTTCGTTAGTTTCAATTCCTCATAGGTACGTTCAAAACATTCGCCGTGTATGTCGGCCCGTTCACATTCCGGTCTGGTTTCAATTCCTCATAGGTACGTTCAAAACTCAGTCATCTGCGTTCACCCCTGGGATTTTGATGCCGTTTCAATTCCTCATAGGTACGTTCAAAACTGAGTATTAGGATTGATTTCTTCCCACCAATCGGTCTTGTTTCAATTCCTCATAGGTACGTTCAAAACCGACGGAATGATCATCTGCGACGAGAGTCAGCGGATGTTTCAATTCCTCATAGGTACGTTCAAAACTGCGATTGGGGAATGGGCGCTCCAGAGCCGAGGTATCGGTTTCAATTCCTCATAGGTACGTTCAAAACATACACGACGTCACCTCGCTTTCTTTCCTTTTTACTTGTTTCAATTCCTCATAGGTACGTTCAAAACTGGTATGGCGTGAACAGGAGTTCGGCATTATAGCAAGGTTTCAATTCCTCATAGGTACGTTCAAAACATGCACACACAAGTGGGAAGGCGACGAACACACGATGTCGAGTTTCAATTCCTCATAGGTACGTTCAAAACCCCAAAAAATCGTGTAAACACGCCAATATTGGAATAGAAAAAATTTATGATTTTTTTATCATCATATCATAAGAATTGGAAAAAAGCATTGATTTGTCAATAGAGATCGGAAAATTAGAAGAAATGAAAATTGTCGTCGATCCCCCGGGATTTTTGCGCTACCGGAGGTCGACGACAAATGGTGAATGCGGTATTTCCGCTTGATGCGGATCTGCGATGCGTCCGTTTAAATCACGTTCGCTAATAATTTGAAGTCCCGCTGGCCGAAACGCAAACTTCGCCAGGCTTGGACTTCGGTTAGACGAAATAGCGGAGAATCCACCCTCACCGCGGCGTCTCCAAAAACGTCAGCGTCGGGTTTTTCTCCATCGCCGAGCGCAGGGCGTATTCGTTTTCGAACAGGCCGACGAAGCGGTCCTGCTTATCCTTGACGAGCGTCGAGTTGACGCGGAACTTGCCGGGGTCGACGTTGTCGCCTTCGATCCAGCGCGCGATCTGCCAGTTTAACCGATACATGTCGATGTCGACGCCGTATTCGTATTTCATGCGGTACTCGAACACTTCAAACTGCAGCTGTCCCACGACGCCGAGAATCGTTTCGTCAAAATTCAACGAGCGGAACAGCTGGATCGTGCCTTCCTCGGTCAGCTGTTCGATGCCTTTTTGGTACTGTTTGTGTTTCAGCGTGTTCTTGATCGTGACTTTGCAAAACAGTTCCGGCGAAAACGTCGGCAGCTCGTTGAACGTGAACGATCCGCGCTGGCACAGCGTGTCGCCGAGGCGGAAAATGCCGGGGTCGAACAGCCCGATGATGTCCCCGGGATAAGCGACTTCGACGATGTCGCGGTCCTGGGCGAGAAACTGCTGCGGCTGCGCCAGCTTGATCTCCTTGTCCGCCCGCACGTGCCGGACCGACATGCCGCGTTCGAACTTGCCGGACACGATGCGCAAAAACGCGATGCGGTCGCGGTGCGCCGGATTCATGTTGGCCTGAATCTTGAAAATGTACCCGGAAAACCGCTCGCTGGCCGGTTCAATGGGACCTTCGTCGGACACGCGCGGCGCCGGGGGAGGCGCCATCTGCAGAAAGTTTTCGAGAAACGTCTGCACGCCGAAATTGTTGATCGCGCTGCCGAAAAACACCGGCGTCAGCTCGCCGCGCTGCACGCGTTCTTCGTCGTACGCGTCTCCGGCCACATCCAGCAGTTCCAACTCCTGCGCCAGCTGCTCGTACAAATGTTCACCCGCAATCTCGCGCAGCACCGGGTCGTCCCACCCGCTGACTTTCCGCACGCTGATCGTCTGATGGTCGTCTCCCTGATACAGCTCCACCTGCGTCTTCCGGCGATCGTAAATGCCGCACAGCAGCTTGCCCATGCCGATCGGCCAGTTCATCGGATACGAGCGGATGCCGAGCACCTGCTCGATCTCCTCCAGCAGGTCGAACGGATCGCGGCCTTCCCGGTCCAACTTGTTGATAAACGTAAAAATCGGTATGCCCCGCATCCGGCATACCTGGAACAGTTTTTTCGTCTGCGCCTCGACGCCTTTGGCGGCGTCGATCAGCATGACCGCGCTGTCGGCGGCGGTCAGCGTACGGTAGGTGTCTTCGCTGAAATCCTGGTGGCCCGGCGTGTCGAGAATGTTCACGCGGTGGCCGTTATAATCGAACTGCAGGACGCTGGACGTCACCGAGATGCCGCGCTGCTTCTCGATTTCCATCCAGTCGCTCGTCGCATGCCGCGCCGCTTTGCGCCCCTTGACCGCGCCGGCGAGGCGAATCGCCCCGCCGAACAGCAGCAGCTTCTCCGTCAGCGTCGTCTTGCCCGCGTCCGGGTGCGAAATGATCGCAAACGTGCGGCGCCGCGCCGTTTCCCTCGCGATTTCCTGTGTCAGTGCGTCACTCATGTATGGGTATATGCTCCTTCAAAACAATGTGAGGCTTTCTGTCGGCACCAAGACGTCCCCATGCGGCGAAACCGTGCCGGATGAAACCTCTCCCACCGGCGGCACCGGCCACCCGGCAGCCGTCTCCGCCGATCCGGGAGCCAGGATGCCGTAACCGCAGCGTTACGCCAAAGCGCGGCCGTCACGGGCCGCACAGCGGAGTTCACGCTATTGCCGATACGGAAAAGTCTTGCCGATGCGTCAGCCGGCGCAGGCCGGACGATGCCGTCCGGCCGGTTCAATTGCCGATCAACAGCGCGCGCGCCGGCGCGGCTTCGACTCCGGTCAGCTTCAGCGGAGCGATGACCATGAAATACGTACCGGCGGGCACGTCTTTCAGCCGCAAACCTTCCACAATGATGATGCCGTTTTTCAACAGCGTCTTATGCGTCGGATGGCCTTCCTGGCTGCGCTCGATGCCGAGCGAGTCGATGCCGACGCCCTTGATGCCGATTTCCTGCAAATACGCCGCGCCTTGTTCGTTCAAAAACACGAATTCGAAATCGAACGCTTCGGAAAACGAGTTGCTCGTTTTGAGCAAAATCCATTCTCCGCGCTGGATCGCGAACGGTTCGAGATGCTCGCGGCCGATGCCGCCTTTGACGTGCGTCAAATCGAGGACGCGCGCGGGGCCGGCCAACTGGTCGAGGCCGATCGTGTCGATCGTCTTCCCGCCCTGCAGCATGTGCAGCGGCGCGTCCACATGGGTTCCGGTATGCAAATGCAGCGAAATGACCGATTCATAGGCCGAAGACGTGGAAAAATCGCGCACGCAGCGAATGCTCGGTTTGAGCTCTTCCTTGTTTTTGTACACCTGCATGTCCTCGCGGATCGTCATGGAGATGTCGTAAAATTTGAACATGGTCATCTCACCTTCCATGATATTTCGTGACGGGGTATCGCGTGACTTTCGTGCCGGCAAATCGCGTGACGGACGACCGAATCCCGGCGCATTACGCCCGATTCGTCACCCACGTCACTTCGCCTTCGTCCTGGCCGTTCACCGGCCACCAGCGGAACCCGTCCCTGGCCAGCAGTTCCTTGCCTTCTTCCGGACCCCAGGTGCCGGCCGCGTACGTGCGCAGATCCTCATCCGACTGACGCCACGCGTCGGCGATCCGGTCGGTGAACGCCCAGGCCAGCGCCACTTCGTCCCAGCGCGTAAAATACGTCGCGTCGCCTTTGATCGCGTCGAACAGCAGGCGTTCGTAGGCTTCCGGCGTGTTGATGCCGACTTGTCCGCTCTGGCAGAAGTCCATCGCCACCGGCAGAAGCGCCCAGTCGGCGCCGGGTTTTTTGGCGTTGATTTTGAAATAGATGCCTTCCAGCGGATTGACGCGGAACACGAGCAGGTTCGGCTCCAGCCGGTTGTCCTGGTTGAACAGGAGGCCGGACGGCATGTTTTTGAATTCCACGACGACTTCCGTCGCCTTCACCGGCAGCCGCTTGCCCGTGCGCACGTAGAAGGGCACGCCCGCCCAGCGCAAATTGTCCACATGCACTTTGGCCGCAAAATACGTCTCCGTCCGCGATTCCGGGTTGACTTTGTCTTCTTCCCGGTATCCCGGCACCGGCTTGCCCTTGATCGAACCGGCGGTGTACTGGCCGCGCACGACGTTGCGCCGCACTTCTTCCGGCGTCTCATACAGCCGCAAAGAACGCAGCACCTTGACCTTTTCGTCGCGAATATCTTCCGACACGAGGCGGCTCGGCGGCTCCATCGCCATCATCGCGATCATCTGCAAAATGTGGTTTTGTCCCATGTCGCGCAGCGCGCCCGCCTGATCGTAATATCCGCCGCGCTCCTCCACGCCGACCGTTTCGCTCAACGTGATCTGAATGTTGGAAATGTACCGGTTGTTCCAAAGCGGCTCGAAAAAGGCGTTGGCAAACCGGATCACTTCGATGTTTTGCACCATTTCCTTGCCGAGGTAATGGTCGATGCGGAAAATTTCTTCCTCGCGGAACACTTCCCGGATTTGGCTGTTGAGCTTCTCCGCCGATTCCAGGTCGTAGCCGAACGGCTTCTCGATCACGAGCCGCGTCCAGCCCGGCGTTTCGAGCAGCCCGCCCGCGCGGATGTTCGCCGACACCGGACCGAACAGTTCGGGCGCCAGGGCGAGATAAAACAGCCGGTTGCCCTTCAGGCCGAAGGTTTGTTCTTGTTGCTCCACCAGATCCCGCAGTTGGTGAAATCCGTCCACGTCGTTGATGTTGAGCGACATGTATTCAAAATGGCTGATGAACTCGTGGAACTGCTCGTCCTTTTCCACGTCGTGGCGCGCGAATTCCCGGATCGACTCCAGCACGTCCTGGTGGAACTGTTCGCGCGTTTTTTGCCGTCTGGCCAAGCCGATCACGGCAAACTGATCGGTCAACTTCCCTTCCCGGTACAAACTGTACACGGCGGGAAACAATTTTCTGCGCGCCAAATCGCCTGTGGCGCCAAATAATAGAATCACCGCACCTTCGGCGGTTTGCTGAATCCGGTGACCGTACATCCGTCCCTCATTCTTTCCTATGTATTTTGATGGTTTGCTTACGGTTGAAGTTTAGCACATTCGGGGGCGTTCAGCAATTCGTTCTCCTCGCGTGCGTCTCTTAGACATCGCAAGGCATCTCATGTACAATAAAATCACACCAAAGCCCATGCCGCAAGAGCGGCGATATGGGACGACTGCGCGAATCTCTTCGACACATGGGCGGCCAATGGAAGCGGCACCTCCGCCTTTCATCGCGTGGCGCGAAATAAATGACCTTTACTATGCCCAAAGATGGAGGATGCGGGAAACGGCCGCAGCGGAAATGGAAACACATTGACACGGATTATGGGGGAGATTCCTCTGCTGTTCATCCTGACCGCGCTGCACGCGGAAGCAAAACCGATCATTCGGAAACTGCGGCTGAAAAAAACGGAGGACGTTTCCGGCATCCAGCTGTACGCGGGGGAACGGGCGGCGCTCGCCGTATCCGGCACCGGGCCGCTGAAGGCGGCCGTCGCCGGCGCCGTCCTGCTGTCGCGGCACGCCGCGGCGGAGCGCGATTTGTTTCTGAACATCGGCGTCTGCGGAGCGGCCGACGAGTCGCTTTCCATCGGACACACGATTTTGTGCCATAAAATCATCCACCATGATTCGGGAAGAACCTACTACCCGGATATTCTCTACCGCCACCCGTTCCGGGAAGGCGTGCTGGAGACGTTCTCCCGCCCCGTCGGCCGGGACATGCTCGGCAGCGTGACCGGGGACGTCGTGGACATGGAAGCGGCGGGATGCTTCGAAGCGGCCGGCGCTTTTTTGCCGCCGGATCGCGTCCTCTGCGTCAAAATCGTCTCGGATCTTCTGCGCGCCGATCATCCACCGCGCATCGACGCGGACGCCGTCACCGCGCTGATCAGCGATGCGCTGGACCCGGTGCTGGAATACGCGATCCGCGTGGAGCAGGCCGGAGCGGCCGACCCGGCATCCGGCGCGCCGTGGAATGAAGAGGACCAGCGATTTGTCGACGAGCTGTCCGCGCGCTTGCGCCTGACCGCCACGCTTCGCCAGCGTCTGCGCCTGCTTGCCGCCGGTTACAAGCTGCGCCACGGCGTCCCGCTGCCGGACCCCGACACGCTGTTCCCCGGACAAGCCGCGACCAAACAGGAAGGAAAGATCGCTTTTGAACACGTTGCCAGACAGCTTGCGGGAGGCCCGCTTCTCCCACCTTTACATTGAAAGGGAGGCGCGCCATTACCCTATCGCAAAGCGGGTGATGGAGCGGTTTCCCGCCGCCGTTCGCGTAGACATTGAACATTACAAGGAAGTGTTCGCGCGTCCCCGGCAGCGGTTTGCCGCGCAAAAAACGGCGCGCAAACTGATTCTCGCGGTGCAGAAATCGCCGCTGGTGTACCCCGGCGCCAAAGTGTGCCACGATTTCGGCCATGCGCGATTTTTCTACACGTCGTCGGTGCTGAACTGCGTGTACGACTGCGAGTACTGTTTTTTGCAGGGGATGTTTCCGTCCGCCAACATCGTCGTGTTTGTCAACATCGAGGACTCGTTCGCCGAAGTGGAGCGCCTGCTCGCCGACGGACCCGTTTACTTGTCGGTGTCTTACGAGTCCGATTTGCTGGCGTTCGAGCCCATCGTTCCGCTCGCATCCCAATGGATCGAATTTGCGCGCGCCCAGCCGGAACTGACGCTGGAAATCCGCACCAAAAGCGCCGCCTACGCCGCCATCCGGCAACTCACGCCTGCCGCCAACGTCGTGCTCGCCTGGACGATGACCCCCGAACGGGTCGCCCGCTCCCACGAACCGCTGACCCCTGCGTTTTCCGCGCGATTGCACAGCGCGAAACAGGCGCTCGAGGACGGCTGGAAAGTGCGCATCTGCTTCGACCCGATGCTGTACATCGAAGATTGGCAAAGCGCGTACGGCGAATGCGTGAAGCAGGTGTTTGCGGCGCTGCCGCCGCAGGCGGTGCACGACGTCAGCATCGGCACATTCCGCGCGCCGAAAGATTACTTGAAAACGATGCGCAAACAGCGCCCCGATTCCGCGCTGCTGCATTATCCGTTCGTCAATGAAAACGGCGTGATGGGATATCCGAAAGCCCTGGAACAGGAAATGATCGACTTCATGCGGGAATCGGTCGCGCGGCACTTCCCCGCCGAGCGCATTTTTACGCTGTCGGAGTGAAGGAGAAACGATCATGGCGGGGATGGCGAAAGGACAATGAGAATGGACAGGAAGGAGGGGGAGAGGTTGTGACGTCAACAAGGGAAAAGGATGCCGCCGGTCGGATGGAGCCCGCGTTGTCGGAACCGCACGCGCGCCCGGCCAAAACCGCCATCATCACCGGGGCGTCTTCCGGCATCGGACTCGCCGTCGCCGAAACGCTGCTTCGCCTCGGTTATCGGGTATACGGCATCGCCCGCGATTTTTCCAAATGTCCGATCCGGAACGAGGCGTTTGAGCCGGTCGTCTGCGACCTCGCGCGGAGCGGCGACGTCGTCGCGGCGGCGGAGGCCATCGCCGCGCGGGCGGCTTCGATCGACGCGCTCGTCCACGGCGCGGGCGTCGGCTGGTTCGGACCGCACGAAACGATTACCCCCGAGCGGATTCACGAAATGGTCGCCGTCAATCTGGCGGCGCCGCTCGTGCTGACGCGGCAGCTGCTGCGGCCGATCAAAAAACACCGGGGCTGGATCATTTTCATCTCTTCGGTCACCGCCAAAAAAACGAGCACCCACGGCTGCGCGTACGCGGCGACCAAAGCGGCGCTTTCCCATTTCGCGGCCAGCCTGTTCGAGGAAATCCGCAAAAGCGGGGCGAAAGTCGGCGTCCTACATCCAGATATGACGAAAACGCCGTTTTACGACCGCGCCGATTTCATGGAGGGCGAGGAGCCGGAAAGCCATTTGCTGCCGGAATGCGTGGCCGGGGCGGTCGAAACGCTGCTGTCGCAGCGCGAGGGCACCGTCGTGACGGAAATGACCCTTCGTCCGCAAATCCACCGCATCCGCCGCAAAAATGCGCCGAAAAACGCCGACTAGCCGGCACAAAGCACGGTGCCTTGCGGTTGACCCGCCACGATGCGGCGAGCCGCGGAGTCGCGCATCGGCCGTGCATCAGCCGCGCCGCGCACCGGCTACGCGCCGAGTCGAATCGGAGCCGCCGAAGCGCTTCACGCTTGGCCGACGCCTGACGGCGCACGCCCATGACGGCGGAGTACAGCGAATGCCGTTACTTGGCCCGGTTTGAACTGCGCGGATCCTGACTCCCTCTTTACCCAGACCGTGCTCGATCGCGCAAGCTCTAATCTTCCGCCAGGCCGTGCTTGAACGCGTAGATCGCCGCCTGCGTGCGGTCTTCGCAGCCGAGTTTGGCCAGAATGTTCGTGACGTGAAACTTCACCGTCTTGACGCCGATGAACAGTTCGTCCGCCACTTCCTGGTTGGATTTTCCCTTGGCGATCAGCTTCAGCACTTCCATTTCGCGCTCGGTCAGCTCTTCGTGGGGAAGCGGCTCCTTCTTCGTGTTTTGCCGGAACCGGTTCATGATCTTGGAGGCGACCTGCGATTCCAGCACCGGCTGCCCGCTGGCGGCGGCGCGGATCGCCTGCGCGATTTCCGTCGCCCGCGACGTTTTCAGCAAATAACTGAACGCTCCCGCCTCGATCACGGGATAAATTTTTTCGTCATCAATGTAGCTCGTCAGCACGATCACTTTGCAGTCCGGCAAGATTTGCAGGATGCGGCGCGTCGTTTCGATGCCGTCCATCCCTTCCATCACCAGATCCATCAGCACCACATCCGGCTTGTACTCCTGCGCCAGCCGAATGCCTTCCTGGCCGCTGCCCGCCTCGCCCACCAGTTCAATGTCTTCTTCCGTACTGAGCACGGCGGCGAGACCGATGCGCACCATTTCGTGATCGTCCACCAGCATGACCTTGATCGGCGGTTTCGATGACATACGCTCACTCCCCCGTTTCATCATTCAAAAGCGGAACGCGAATATCAATGCGGGTGCCGCGTCCCGGCGCCGACACGATATGGATCGTGCCCCCGATTTCGTTGACCCGCTCCCGCATCGATTCCATCCCGTAAGAAGCGTGCTTTTTCACGTTCATGTCAAAACCGACGCCGTTGTCGCGCACGTACAAGCGAATCGCGTTCTCTTTCCGTTCCAGGCGCAGTTCCATCTTGTCCGCCTTGGAATGGCGCAGCGTATTGGACAACGCTTCCTGCACGATGCGGAACAGATGGTCCTCGATTCCCTTGGAAAGCTGGATATCCTCATCCATATGAAACCGAATGTCGATCGGTACCTTGGCGCGCATTTCCTCGATCAGTTCGGTCAGCCCTTGCGACAGCGGCTTTCCTTCGAGATGCACCGGCCGCAAGTGCAAAAGCAGCGCGCGCATTTCCGACTGCGCGACCGAAGCCATTTCCTCGATCAGCGCCACCTGCCGCTTCGCCTTGGCAAAATCTTTGTCCAGCGTTCTGCCGAGCGCCGTCGCCGTCATGGAAATGGCGAACAACTGCTGGCTGACCGCGTCGTGCAGCTCCCTGGCCAGCCGCTGCCGCTCCTCGGTAACCGCCAAAGAGCGCGCCCGTTCGGCCAGTTCCGCGTTGCTCGTCGACAGCCGCTGCAGCGAGGTGACCTGTTCCTCCCACATTTTGCCGATGCGCGCGAGCTGCTCGCCGAGCTGCCCGACCTCGTCGTCGCCGAGGTCCGGCACGGCGCGTTGAAACGAACCTTTTTCCATGTACATCATGGAGTCGAGAAGCAGGTTGAGCCGGCGGCGAATGCCGCCGATCAGCCAGAACGAAAACGCGGCCCCCGCTCCCGCCGCCGCCAAAATCAGCGTCAGCGCGTGCCGCGCGTTGACAAGCCAGTGGTCGGGCACCCGAATGTAACCGTTGCTGTACAAATAGAGCACGACCGAACCAAGCAGCGCCAGGCTGAACAGCACCGTCGCGCGCAGGGGCCGCCACATCATGTTGGTCAGTTTGCGTTCCCGGTTCATCCGCCGCGCCCCCTACAGCCGCCTGATTTTAAGGTCCCCGATGAGATAGGAAATCACCAGGTTGACCTTGTGCTCGCTCGTTTCAAAATGACTGGATCGCCAGGAAAGTTTGTTCATGAACCCGGCTTCCTTCTCGGTCCCCATCTGGGTCTGACCGAGAAAAATCGTGGAATGCACGGCGACACCGATATCGTCCGGTACGATCAGGTCAATGTCGCCGATGATTCCCTGGAACACGAACGTCGTTTCCTTCTCGCGGGCATCCGATACGGCGAGCGACAAATCCAGGCGAACTTCGCCGATGACCGACCATACGCTCATATTTTTCAGTTCCCACGGCTCATGGGTTTTCCGGATGCTCCCGAGCAGTTGGTGTTTCTGCACATAGTTGTCGCCTTGCTGCAGTTCCCGGGAACGGATGATGAAGTACCCGAGCGAAATCAGTATGGCCGCCAAAATCAGCATAAAATGACCGGATGCGAGAATCAGCACGCCGATGGCGATCAGCACGTAACCCGTTTTGTCCTCGCCCAATCTCAACTTGTATACGCCGAGACAAAGGATGATGATGGAGGCGACCGTATAGAAACCGATTAAATTCCCCAGCATGATGAATAGTCCGGCTGCGATCAACAGCAGCGCGGTATTTCTGTTTCGGTTGCCCATGCCGCCCGCCCCCTTTCTCCTCATCATGTGCGTCATGCCAACGGAACGGCGACGTCTCCCCCGGATGTTTCGCTTGAGACCGGAACTTCAAAATCCAATCCGCCGCGAACTGGAACAAGCCATAGAGGCGTACGCCCTATGGCTTATCCAAACCCACCCTCTAGCATATCACAACTTCGCGAGGGTGGAAACGGCACCGACTGTCGTCTACTGTTGTTCCGCCGATGCGTCGTCCTGCGCTTCGGAAGCGGACTTGAAGGAGCCGACGGTTCCGAGCCCGAGTTTTTCCTTGAGCCGGGCGAGCTGGTCTTCCACCTGTTCCTGGCGCGCCGCGTCCGCGTACGTCCGGGCGCCGGTCACGGAAGGAATGCGGGATACTTCCGCTTCGGCCTCCATCTGCATAATTTTTTCTTCCATCCGCTGGAATCCTCTCGACGCGTGTCCCGCCGCCAGCGGATCCGTGCTGTTTAATTGGGCCATCTGCTTTTTCGCTTTCGCCATTTGCGCGCGGGCCACCAGTTCGTTGCGGCGGTTGCGCATCTTGTAGTATTCGTCCTTCATTTCGTGCAGTCTCGCCTGCAGTTCGTCGGACTGCGCCTTGGCCGAATTGTACAGTTCCAGGTATTCGGCCGCGGCCTGATCGTAGTGCAGCTTTTCTTCCAGGAGCGCCCTCGCCGACGCCTCCTGACCTGCGCGCAGCGCGGCTGCGGCGCGGTTTTCCCGGTCCTGGCTTTGGCGGACCGCTTCTTCATGCCGCTGCTTCATGCGGCGCTCGTTGGCCATTTGTTTGGCCACGGTCACTTCCGCCTGGGCGATTTCTTCCTCCATATCGCGAATGTACTGGTTCAGCATCACCACCGGATCCTCGACTTTGTCCAGCAGTTCGTGAATCGACGCCGTCGTCATGTCCTTGATTCTTTGAAAAACTCCCATGTTCACTCTTCTCCTTTCTCGAGTTTGGCCAGTTTGGCCCGCAGTTCTTCGATTTCCTTGCGCAGTGCCTTCACTTCGACATCCTTCATCATTTCATCGAGATTATGCGAAACGTTGGGTGCCTCCGCCTGCCGGCCGGGCGCCGCGGTGGACGGGCCGGTTCCGGAGTATGCGTGGCCTTTCGCCTGTCCGGCGTAAGTCGAATGCATATCGTGATTGCCGGTATGTCCGTAGTGACCGCCGGCGGAATACGTGGATCCGCCGAACGAACCGCCGTAGGGTCCGCCGTATGTTCCTCCATAAGGGCCGCCGAACTTCCCATACGGAGGTTCGGGCTCTTTTGGGATGACCAGACTGCACAAAATATACAGCAGGATCACCGTACCGGCCGAGAAAAAGGTCGCAACCACGACCACGAGCCGGAGCAACGTCGCGTCCACATTGAACGCTTCAGCCAAGCCGCCGCACAACCCGAATATTTTTTTGTCCCTGGTTGAACGGTACAGGCGCGTCATTGTCCGGTCCACCCCTCCTTCTCCAGCTTCCTTCTCAGCATCTCCAGTTCGGTTTCCAGCGTTTCGCGTACGGCCGTTCCGGCACGGTACAGCGTCTCTTGCGTCTTCCGGCGCAGCTCGCCGAGCGATCTGGCCTCAAATTCCATGTCCAGGATCCGGTCTTCCAGCCGGCGGAACGCGCGCTCCGTTCCCGCGGCGGATCCGCCGAGCCGCTCGTTCATGCGCTGCTGCAGGCGGATCGATTCCATGCGCGCGGCATAATATTGCCGCTTCGACAGCACTTCATCGTAGTCCGATTTCAGCTGCTGCAGTTGGTCTTCCAGGTCGACGAGCGACCATTTCGCTTTTTCGTACAACTCTTTGAACTGATCGCGTTTTTCCTCGTGGATGAGCTTTTCCTTCAGCGCCAGCCGGGCGATGTTCTCCTCTCCGGCTTTGAGCGCCGTCATGGCTTGCTGCTCGCGTTTCTCCGCCATGATTTCCGCGTGTTCGTATTGTCGCCGCATCGATTCGGCATGGGTCATGCACTGCCGGTACAGCTGCTCCGCCTGCTCGATTTTGCTGCGCTGTTCGAACAAATAGCTGTCGATCAGTTTTACCGGATCTTCGGCTTTGTCGAGCATGTCGTTGAGCGTGGCGACGGTGATGTCGCGAACGCGTTTCATGATGCTCACGTCGATCTCCCCCTAGCTTTCAGTTTCATATGGCTGCGCTATGTCTGTTCAGCTTGCTGCGCTATGTCTGTTCAGCTTGCTGCGCTATGTCTGTTCAGCTTGCTGCGCTATGTCTGTTCAGCTTGCTGCGCTATGTTTGTTCAGCCGATTGTTCAGCCGCGTCTTGGCGGTCAGCCGATGCCGCGCCGTTTCAGCATGCGGATTCCGAAAACGATCAGTACGATGGCGAGGATCAGCGAGAGCAGTCCCCACAGTTTGCCCAAGAGCGAGATGCCCCCGATCACCACCAGCGCCCAGCCGATCCACCGTTTTCCGTTGACGATGCCCAGGACACCGAGTCCAATGAGAATGAACGGGAACAGAAAACCGAGCACATGTCCGAGACCGAGTCCGATTTTGTCGAGAAGCATCAGCGCTCCGATGACGATCAGAATGATCGCTAGGCCGTTGGATTTGTTGATGGCCACTTTTCTCACCGCCTTTCATGGGGCAGCATTCCTGATTTCTGACTTCAGTTTAGGACAATTCCGCTTTCGCCAAAACGGACCCGCGATGGTTTTTGCACCTGGACCCTGGTCGGGGAACGATTCGGACTGTGAGGCCGCGGTTCGGGCGCGTTGTGGCGGACAATGAAAACGCAGCTTCTCGTCGAAGCTGCGCTCGGTTCACGGTATGTGGCGCATGTTTTTTCGACACGCACCGGGGACGGCATCGAATTTTGCGAATCAAGTTGCCCACATGAAAGGAGGCTTCATCGGTCTGGGCCACAAGTTCCGGAATGCCGGTGCAAGATGGCTTGCAGGTCTGCCCCTCAGAATATCCGGCCTCAATACGGTTCGTCGCCCGTACGCTTGGGGTCGTCCGATAGGAAGGCATGCGGTTCACGCGTTCCCGATCGTCGGTGCATGATGGTGCGCGATCCGCACAGTTCCCGGATCGCCCGGTTTAAGGGGGCTCTGGCGCGCTTCCTCGGAACGTTCCAGTTCAGGGCAGCTCACATCCCGCCCCTCCGATCGTCCGATGCAAGTTGTCCGGTCGTCCCGTCCGCGCCGGCGCGAACTTACACCGTCACTTCCTCCAACTGCTGGTGCAGCATTCGTTCGTAATGGCGATAATAGCGTCCCAGTTCGTCCCGGTAGGTTTTGTGCCACGGTTTTCTTTTGCCGCAGTAATGAATGAACACCGTATTTTCCTCGATCCACTTCAAAGTGACCGGATGATTCGGAAAATATTTGATGAGTTCATAGTACCTTGCGTCGAAATTGTAACGAAGTTCGTCCACCCGTTTGATTTTGTCCCAAAACAGCCCGTTCAGCACGTCCTGGTCAGGCAGAATGAGTTTGTAGCGGTTTTCTTTCAAAAAATGGAAAATATCGGAGAGGTCGAGCTCCTTGCGCATACGCTCGAGGTTCATCAGCAGCACGCCGCTGTTGAAATAACTTTTCGCGCGCGGCGTACCGAGCCGGATTTGGTTGAATTTGACGGTGAAACGGGCAAAAGGGGTAATATGCTCGGCGGCGCAAAAATAATACGGTTCCAAATCGGTTTGGTAAAACTCGCCCACGGGATTGATCGCCACGATGTCCGGGTCGAGATACAGCACGCGGTCGACGGAGTCCGGCAAATAGCGGTGGGCGGCCAGCCGGTAATACATCTCCTTGGAGTAACGTCGAAACACGACGGCGTCCTCCGCAAACAACCCTGCCTCCACCTTGACGGGCGCAAGCCGGTGACCTTCCGCGTCGACGAAACGTGCAAGACGTGCCACCTCCGCCGGAGGAATGGCCGAGTGCATCAGGTAGATCGTCAATTGTTCGTCGGGATTGTTCACAAACAACGATTTCAGCATGACGCGCAGCGCGGGAACGTAATTGGCGTTCAACGTAACCAGAATGTTCATCGAATGCCCCTCCTGGTTTTTTGTCCGGAACCGGTCCGGTGACTCGTCCCTGTAAATGTGCGGCGGACATGCGGCCGGCGGCGGGCCGGCGCATCGTGGACAAATGGTGTTTGTATTAACTATATGTTATCAAGCGCGTGGATAATCCGCAATTGGACAGGGACGCATTCGTAATGGCCTCAAGTCGCGAACGCGATCGTGGGTTGGCGGCATATCGTGGGGAACATGCGCCCGAAATGGCGGTAATCACGAACGCCCAGTGGGCTATCGGCAATAGGGTGTGGCACGCCCGTATCCACAGCAATCGCGCTTGGCCGAGGCAGGGTTCGCATCGGGCATGGAACGCTAACGGTAAGAATCTTGCCGAACAGATCAACCCATTTTGGCGTTCGCTTCGGGCATTGGAACGCTAACGGTCATGCGTGACCGTTAGCGGCCGTTCTTCGCCGTTTTTACATTGTAACGGACACCGGTGTCCATTAGCGTCCACATGAAAGCTTCTTCTCGGGTTTTTGGGTCTTTTGTGGACATGGATGTCCGTTACAAGCGGCAAAGTGCTGAAAAACCGTTTTAACGGACACCGATGACCGTTACGGGGCCGGACGGCAAAAGCGCACACGTGGACCGTTAGCGTTACGTGCCATAAAAAAAACGGACGGCCCGCCTGAACCGTCCGCGAACCGTCCATCGTCACCCGATCGATGTTATCGCGCTTTTGCCCTGTCGCCGTAAAAAGTGATCGCATACAACCCGGCCAGTCCCACAAGCGTGTAAATAATCCGGCTCAGCCAGGAGGAATCGCGCACGGCTTCCCCGCCGAAGATGGCCGAAACGAGATCCCATTCGAACAATCCGACCAACAGCCAGTTGATCGCGCCGATAATGACAAGTGTCAAGGCTATTCTGGAAAGCATGTTCACGAACTCCTTTATCGGGAATATGGTGTGCGTTTATATCTTTCCGCGGCGTATGCCGACTTATTCATGGCTGCAGGCGTTCACGGCCACGCATGATTTCCGGCGTTCGCGCATAAACGGGGACCGCCGCAAATATGCTGTTGGTGAAACGGTTTCCAAACGACCAGGACCGTATCATGGCTGCACGCGTCCGGACGAACTCGGATGCCGGCGCTTGACGCCGGACAGTCGTAATTGACGGCGAATACTTCCTCACCACGTGACACGCGGTCAATTCGTCGGCGGAATCGGCGGATGGTGGAGCGATACGGTCAACCGGGAGGACATTTCCATGCGAGCCAAGGCGGAACAGGCGGCCAGAGCTTTCGCCGACCGGCATTTTCCCGGAGCGGAAGCCGTGTTTCTCGGTGGCAGCGCGGCGTCCGGGCAATTGAACGAACGGTCGGACCTGGACCTGCTCATTGTTGACGAGTCGGTATTTTTTCCATATTACGAATGTTTTGCATCGGACGGCTGGCAGATCGACGCTTTTGTTTTCAGCTCCGCCAATTATTACCCGTATTTTGAAGCCTGCAGCCAAACGGGGATCCCGACTTTGCTGCGCCTGTGCGCGGAGGGCGTGCTGATCCGGGACGGAGGCGCGGGCGAACGGTACCGCCGGGAAGCGGCGGAAAGGCTGGCGGCCGGCCCGGACCCCTGGACGGACGACGATAAAAACCGCTCCCGCCATATGATTAGCGAAAACCTCTACGACTTGGAATCTTCCCGCAACTTCCTGGAAACCGCGTTTGTCGTGCAAGCGGTATGCATGGAAGCGGCCCGGTTCGCGCTGCGGACGGGTGGGCATTGGATAGGGGAAGGCAAGTGGCTGGCGCGCGAACTGCAGCGAAGTGCGCCCGAATTTTACGGCGAATTGTGCGCGGCGCTGGCGGCTTACCACGAGCATCGCCGCATTGAACCGCTCATTGCGGCGGTGGATAAATTGTTGGAGCCGCACGGCGGCAGGCTGATCGAAGGGTATGCGGCCTTCGGCGTGTTACCGGGAGACGGATAAAGGAGGATATGACAAAAGGTACAATGATCACGCGTTTTTCGCCAGAGAAAGTGTCAATGTTACGAAGGGGGACGGAGGCTTTCGCTTTGGAAAATGGGGCTCTGAAGCGTCAACCGCCACGGCGTGATACCGTTGAAGAAGCCGCGATATCAAGTCGCGGCTTCCGCTTTTATACCGCAAAAGACGGACGGGCGCCGCGAAAGGTACGGTAGCGGCAGCAAGGGAAGTTCGCGGAACGTGCGGTCTAAATTACGACACCCGGCTGCTGCCTCGGCCTCGACGACCGCTGCCACCGGGACGTACATGTGCATGGCGCATAGATACGCGCGTCCTACGTTTTTTACACGATAAAGTGAAAAAGGATCGCGAAAAGGTACGCGAAAAGGAACGCGAAAAGGAACGCGAAAAGGGGATGGTCAAATCCGCACGGCTCCTCTACAATGAGAAAATGACGCAATGACAACGGCCGGCAATGGAAAAGGAGTATCGCAACATGGAATGGACTGCACTTGTATTGATCGTCGGGGCGTTTTCCGCGGTGATGGTCGGGTTTTCCAAGACCGGCATCCCGAGCCTCGGCATTTTGGCGGTGACGTTGTTCGCCTTGATTTTTCCCGCCAAATACTCGGTCGGCATCCTACTGCCCATGCTGATCGTCGGGGACATCGTCGCCGTCGCTTACTATCGAAAGGCGGCGGTTTGGAAATATCTCGTCATCTTGATCCCTTCCGTCGTCATCGGCGTCATTTCCGGCTATTTTGTGCTGGACTGGGTCGACGACCGGCAATTGAGCGTCATGATCGGCGCCATCGTGCTGGTTTTGATCGCCGTGCACCTGATCCGGGACCGGTTGGGCGAACGAATCAACGAATTTCTTTCGCAGTCGCGCGTGTTCACCGATTTTCTCGGATGGCTCGCCGGGTTCACGACGATGGTCGGCAACGCGGCGGGCGGCGTCATGTCCATTTATTTTTTGTCCAAGGGGCTGCCGAAAAAAGAATTTGTCGGCACCGGCGCCTGGTATTTTTTGCTCGTCAATTTGTTCAAAGTGCCGTTCAACGTTCAGCTCGGGCTGATCACCGCCGAATCGCTGCTGTTCAACGCCTATACCGTACCTTTTATTTTGCTCGGCGCCTGGATCGGGATCCGGACGCTGCCGCGCATTCCGCAGAAACATTTCCAGATGCTCGTGTTGTTTTTTTCCGCCGTTGGCGGCGTCTGGCTGCTGCTGCCCTAGCCGGAACGGTTTTGCGAGTGGGAACGCGACATCCGCGCCGCAACGGACGTCAGCTCCCCTGATTTTGCCCATGGCGGGCGAGAACAGCATGAATAAAGTTATCCAGCGAATCCTTGCCGCGCCGCACAAAAAAAAGGAGAGGACCGGCGATCCTCCCCCAGTGCGACAACGTCTTGCTAAAATTGCTGTCAAACATAGTTGCCTCAAAATATAACGCATTCCATCCCCAGAGTTATGTATCCGGACTATTTCCGGGCCATGAGATACATAAAGTACGGCGCCCCGATGACGCTCACGACGAGGCCGGCGGGGATGCCGACGGAGTCCAGCAGCACCCGCCCGATCGTGTCGGCGACCAAAAGCAGGATCGCGCCGATCAACGCCGCCGCCGGCAGCAAAATTTGATGGCGCGGACCGACGAGGCTGCGCGCGATATGCGGTGCCATGAGTCCGATAAACGCGATGCCGCCGCCGACGGACACCGACGCCGAAGCGAGCGCGACGGCGATCAGTACGGCCAGGATCCGCTCGCGCTCCAGCGGCACGCCCAGCTCCGCCGACACGTGCTCGTGCAGGCTCAGCGTGTTGAGCACCCGGGACTTGGCCCAGGCGACGGGAAATCCGATCAGCAGCCACGGAAGCAGGGCGAGCACGAAGATTTGGTCGTCTCCCCAAATTTTCCCCGCCATCCACTGCGCAAAAAAGTCG
>Ga0068700_100166_pt1 | contig 47544 bp, 38 predicted proteins | sample CeladaPassaD2F04_FD_62229 | JGI IMG/M metagenome (GOLD analysis project Ga0068700, IMG submission 62229) | Cellulose-adapted microbial communities from the Joint BioEnergy Institute, USA - Passage D2F04 | ecosystem: Engineered > Bioreactor > Continuous culture > Unclassified | place: USA, Joint...
GAGATGAGAAAGACGGAAAGACCGAAGAAAATGCCGGCGGCCGATGCATAACCCACCCGGGGGAGTCCTCCGCCCATTGAAGTAAACGCATAGCGATATACATAAAGATCGACCATTTCGGTATCGAAGCCAGGGCCGCCTTCGGTCATGACTTTGATCAAATCGAAGGCATGCAGCCCGTCGACGACGGAAAGCAGCAAAATGACAATGCCGACCGGAAGCAGCAGCGGGATCGTCACGTATCGAAACTGGTTCCAACGATTGGCTCCGTCGATTTTCGCCGCTTCGTACAGGTCTTGAGGAATGGATTGGAGGCCGGCGAGCCAATAGACCATTTTGATGCCGAACCATTTCCACGAACCGACCAGAATGATGACCCACATTGCCGAATGGCCGTTCACCAGCCAGCCGAACGGTTCATCTATGATGTGCAGCCGGAGAAGGACGGCGTTGGCCAGTCCGTTCGTCGAAAATATATTTTGCATGACCGCTCCGGTTACCGCCGTCGTCGTGACCACCGGCAGAAAATACACGGTTCGGTAGAACGTTCGGCCCCGCAGTTTCGGATTGTTCAGCGCCATGGCGAGAAGCAGCGCAAGCGGGAGCTGCAGAACGACCGTGCCCGTCATGAATACGAAGCTGTTGCGGAAGGCATTCCAAAATAACGGATGCCCGATCACTTCCTTGAAATTTCTCAATCCGACGAAGTCCTCCAAAGGACCGATGCCGGTCCATTCAAAAAGGGCGTAAACATAGCTCATACAAATCGGATAGATGGTGAAAATGAGAAAGAAAACGAGCTGCGGCAGAATGAAGGCGTACGCCCACAGTTTCCGACGCAGCGTGCGCTTGCCGAAAAAACGCATCACTGACGACGGGCTGCCTCCGTTTCTGATTGTTGCGGTCGTCAATTCGCATCCCGCCTTTCCTCTGGAATGAAGTTCCCCGTCCGCAAAAGACGGGGAAGATGGATTGGAGAAAACGCTATTTCAGTTGTTGATATTGATCTGGGTTGTAGTTGTGGTTGATGTCCCAGTTCGGAAATTTCCAAAAGTCCAGCTTCGCGCCGCTAACCTCGTTGACGGCGTCCTCCAAAAACTTTTGCTGTTCGGCCGCATAGTCGTTCAAATATTTCTCCAGATCGAATTTATTGCCCGCCAAGTACGATTGGACCGTCGATCCGAGCGGCTCTTTGGCCGTCTTGGCGAGCATTTTGGCGGCGGTCTCGATCTCGATCGGGCTGCGCTGCCCCGGAGAAGGCTGGACTTTGACGATTCGATCGATCAGATCGATCAACTGCCTGAACTCCGGAATCACTTCGACATCCGGGGAATTGTTGATCGCCGGAACCGGAGCGAGATCGATCGCTTTCTCAAGCAGTTTCGGATAAAAATGCTTCGTTAAATACTCGAACCATTGGACGGCGACATCGGTATGTTTCAATTTCTTCGACAGGAAGTAAGCGTTGCCCGAGCCGCCCTCTACGCCCCAATAGGCGGGCGTTCCCGTCTTCGAAGGCAGCGGGGCGAGACCGAACTCGAGCGTCGGATACGTCTCCTTCAGCGACATCAGTCTCCAATGCCCGTCAATCAGGAATGCGGCTTGATTTTCGCCGAATTGCGCAGCCGCGTCGGGGCGGTCCATGATGACAAAATCCGGGTGGATGACCTTCTCGTTTTTCAACTGCTCGAGAAATTTCACCGCTTCAAATACCGGACCAGGGGTGAAGGCTGTCCCGTTCTTCCAATCGAACAGACGGCCCGACAGCGTCTCCATGGAAATGCCCCCTCCTACCGTCGTAGCCAGCTGGCCGACGAGGCGTTCGCTGAACCAGCTGGCTTTCATGCCGGTCGTCACCCCGTAAATTTTCCCGTCACCCTTGGAGACGACTTCCTTCGACTGCTGCAGGAATTCGTCCCATGTCGTCGGAGCTTGATCCGCATTCAAACCCGCGTCTCTCAATATTTTCTTGTTGTAAAACACGACCAGCGTGCCGCGTCTGAACGAGCGGTCGGGCCATCCATACACGATGCCGTCCAGCGTCGTGCTGCCCTCCCACCAGGTGGCGGGATCGAACTGCTGCTTGAATTCATCCGTGAACGGAATCGGCTGGATCAGGTCCAGTTTAATCATTTGGGCAAGAGGTATCGACGACTGGAAATGAAAAATATCCGGCAAATTGTCGCCCGAGACGGCTGCCTGAAGCGCGGCCTGATACTGGTCGGCCGGAAACGAGACGACTTCGATCGTGTGTCCGGTTTCGGCCTGAAAATCATCGGCCGCCTCCTTGAGCAGATCGACCGTTTCCGGCGTGCGCGTCCACATCGTCAGCTTGACCGGACTTTTCTTCGCATTTTCTTGAGCTTGTGGCTTTTCGTCCGCGGAAGACGATGCGGGGGCTTGCTTGCCGCTCTTCCCTCCGCCGCACCCCGCGATCGCGGTCGTCAACGCCAACATCGCAACGGCAATCCATATCCAACGTTTTTTGTTCTTGAACATGCGTTCAGCGTCCCCTTTTCTCCAATTGAGATGAATGCAATCTAATTATAAAATGAAAGCGCTTTCTGTTCTATGTAGGAAAAGTTTGCAATAAAGGGGAATTTTTTTGCATCGGGATCCTTCTTATTCGGAAGATTCGCCGAACACGGTTTTTCGGTACTCCTGCGGAGACAGACCCCATGTTTTTTTGAATACTTCGGTGAAGTAGCGCTGATCCAAATAACCGACCAGTTCGGCAACCTGTGCGACCTTGAATATGGGATTCGCGAGAAGTTCCTTGGCCTTGTTCATGCGGACTTGAGATACATATTGAATGAAGGTGACGCCCTCCGATGCATGAAATTTGCGGCTGAATGCGGCCGGATTCATCTGAACTTGGGCGGCCGCCGCGTTCAGGCTGGCTTCCTTCAGGTTTGCGCAAACCCATTCTTTCGCCACCGCGATGAGACCGGGCGGCACCCGCTGGTTATCGATGCTTTTCATGTTGGCCAGCATCAGCCGTAGCTTCTCAACGACCCGATGCAGCTCGTCCGCGTCCAGAGGCTTCATGAGCAGATCGACAGCGCCAAGCCGCAGCGCTTTCTGCGCGTATTCGAATTCCTGAAATCCGGTGATGAAAACGACGGGCAGATCGCCAAAATCTTTGCGAATTTGTTCCAGAAAAACGAGTCCGTCCATGCCCGGCATGCGGATATCCGAAAATACCACATGCGGATCCGTTCGTTGAATCTCGATCAGGCCTTCAATCCCATTGGAAGCCGTTCCTTCCACCTTGAAATCGCCCAGCGAATCGATTCTACGCACCAGGCTTTCGCGAAAAATCGGTTCATCTTCGACAACCACGGTTCGAATCAAAATGGTTCCTCCTCGCATGTTGGCATGATAATATGGAATTTGAATACCAGGCGGCCTCGGAAGCAGTTTCCAGGATGCTCTCCATCACTGGCCAGTTGCTCTATCCGCTGCGACGGCCTGTCGTTTCGTCCGCCACCTTCACTTGCTGGGAACTCGCATCATGCGCAACCGAAGTCGACTTGATATTCAAAATATTATAATATAAGAGATCAGCCCCTGAGGAGCTTGGAGGTCGGGATCGGTTGAAAATGAAAGCGGATTCACTTTCGTTTCGGCTTTTCGTTACCAACGTGCTGCTGATCGTCATTCCGCTGACGATGATCGGCGTATACGGATATGTGACGTATATCAGGCACATGGAAGAGGTCACGCATCAATACTCGCTGCAAATTCTGGGCAAGCTTCGCCAGCAGGTGGACGATACGTTCCAACAGATCGACGACGCGATGGTCTCCTTGTGGATTTCGGCGGATTTTCAAAAATTGATCCGTGAGCCGTCCGAGGAATGGCGCGATCATCCGCAGGAGTATTTCCATGTATTGAACAATATATCCAATTTGTTTGGCTGGCGCAAAGGCAACCGAGGGCTGTTCGTCATCACGTCGGAAGGCGGAGTGCTGCACGAGTTGACCCGCTCGGCAATCAAACCGAACTACCCGTTTACGGAGCAACCGTTTTTCATCCGGACGAAGAGCCATCGCCAGTTAAGCATCACAGGCCCGCATATTCAGGATTATATGGATCGCGAAACGGTGTTTTCATTGACCCGTCCGTTATTGCAGACCCCGAATCTGGAATGGCGCGGCGCGATTCATTTCGACCTGGACGCCCAGGAAATCTACAGGCTGTTCGAATCCGTCGAATTCGGCACCAGCGGCTATTTTATGGCCATACAGCCGGACGGAACGGTCGTATATCACCCCGACGCGGCCTGGATTGCCGCGAAGAGCGATTTCCCCTATGCGGATAAAGTCATGGCGTCGTCCAACGGAAGCTTTACGAGTCCCGTGGACGGCAAGCCCCATTTCATTACGTTTGAGACCTCCAAACTGACCGGCTGGAAACTGATCGGCATCGTGCCGGTTCACGAGTTAAATGCCGGAGCAAAACAAATCAAGAACGCGCTGATCGCGGTCGGACTCGTCACCGCCTTTGTCGGCTTCCTGGCGACGGTTCAGATCAACCGGGTGCTGCTTCGTCCGCTGCATCAACTGAATCGGGCGATCAGCCGGATCGGCCGGGGAATATTCGACCAACATATTCCTCTGCCTCCGATCCGGGAACTGCATTCGGTCGTCAACCAATACAACCGATCCATCGACAAGCTCCAACAATTGACGGAGGATCTGTATATCACCCGGTTAAAGCAACAGGAAGCGGAACTGTCCGAACAACAATCCCGGCTGAAGCAGCAGGAGATGGAATTGCGCCAGAGGGAGGCCGAGCTTTCCCAATTGCAGGCGCAGATCAATCCCCATTTCCTGTACAATACGCTTTCCTGCATCGACAGTATGGCGGAGAAGTATCGCAATCCTCACATTCAAGATGCGATCCGGTCATTGTCGCGAGTGCTCCGCTATTCCGTAAGCTCAGGCCGGCCGCAAGTGACTGTCAAAGAAGAATGGAGGCATGCGGAAGCATTCATCGCCATCCAAAATTATCGGCACGGCGACCGAATCCAAGTCGATCTGGACGCGGAATCCACCGTCTGGGAAGCGGTCATGCTGCGGCTGACGCTGCAGCCTTTGCTGGAGAACGCCTATTTTCACGGACTGGAACCCAAGTATGGCCTGGGGCGGGTGACGGTCCGTCTCACCGTCGAGAATGAAAACACGCTGGTCGTCTCGGTGGAAGACGACGGACTGGGAATGTCGTCGGAGATATTGAGGGAATTGGAAACTTTTGTCGAAAGTCGGGGAACGGTTTGGGACGGCATTAATATGCCGGCAAGGTATTCCGGCCTGCGCAACGTGCTGCGAAGATATTTTTTAGCTTACGGCGAGGCTTGCCGGATCCGAATCGACAGCGCCCCGGACCGGGGGACTTCCGTCACGATTCGCCTTCCGTATCAACGAACAACATAACCTGGCTCGGAACGGCATCTTTCACGTCAGCGCATCGATACGGCAGTATCGTTGTCGACAAGAACATCCGCGAAATAAGGTATGGCGCATGATGGCACGAACATTGTGCACGGGCATGACCGCGGAGAACCGGTCATTTTGTAACGGCGCTACAGCACATAGCGGACGCCGAAGCGCCCTTTCCGGGACCGGAAAATTTCCACCGTTCGCGGGCACTCGTACCCGTAAATCCACCAGTCCTCTTCCATACGTTTCGCCAGGCAGTCGGCCTGAAATTTGGTGTCGTACAAACGGGCCCAATAGATCCATTTCATGTGGACGCAACCTCCTGCGCCGGTTCGTTTTGGTTCTAGGATGCCCGATCGGGTCGACAAAATTTCATCATGGAAAGGACCGCGCCGGGCAGCGCGGTCGGCGCCGCCGCGGGCGGTCCCTGCGGGCGTGATTGGTCGCGGATCGCGATACCGTACCTTCTTTTGCATCCGCAAACCATTCAACTGGCGTCTTCCGCCGCTCTCGCATCTTCCGCTTCCTCGCGATCGCGTTCGCGATGCGCGATGCGCCCGGACGCTGCGGCGGCGATGCTGGCGACAAGGTCGTCGAGAAACGTAAAGACGCCTTTTCCGTTTTTTGTGTCCAGTTTTTTGATGATGCCGACTTTGTGTTTATCCAAATGCCCGAACGTCGTGACGCCGATGCTGCCGTATCCGAGCACGGAGCCGAGAGCGAGCGTCTCGTCGCATCCGAACAGCCCTTCATCGGTTTCCACCAGCGTCTGCAGCGGTTCCGACAGCTGCTTGCGCTCCGCCAGCATATCCAGTTCGATGCCGACCAACAGCGCATGTTGAATTTCCCGCTTCTCCAACACCGCCTTCACGCTGTCCAGGCAATGTTCCAGGGTCAGATCGTTGTTGTACGGCGCCTGCATTTTGTAAACGATTTTCGCAATATCCTCCAGTTTGACCCCGCGTTGTTCCAATCTATTTAAAGCTGCGGATTTCACGTCTTTGCTGTGAACCCGTTGGTTGCGCAGCGTCATATGCATCCCTCCATATAACGTGAATAATTCTATTATATCAAATTATTTCGAACGCGGGGGATACATTCCGGCGACGCCGCGGAGTTTCAGGCGAATGCCGTGGGCGGGAACGCGGGACGGTATCCGCAAAAATGGGAATAAACGCCGGAAAGGACCCTATGCGAGTATGAAGCGGCGGGCTGCCGGACAGCTTGAGGAAACGATGAACGAGCAATGGGCTTGCAAGCCATCGCGACGGCGACAAGAAGATAAAAAAATGGCCAATGAATGGCCATGTAAAATTACAGCTCGCCCGCGGCTTCCATCAAGCGGCGCTTGATTTCCATTTCCATCGTTTCCGCCGCTTGATCGGGATTTTCCTTCACCTGCTTCAAAAACGCGTCGCCCTCGGTCTGCCACTCTTTCAACGCCTGATCCAGTTCGATTTCTCCGGTGACGACCTGCTCCAGCTTCCTGCGGCCGATATCCGACAGCATCCAGGAATTTTGCAGGTTCCGCAAGATGCGATTGTCTTCGTTCGGCGGCGGCGGTTCCAATGCGGTAAAGGCGCCGATATTGTATTCCAGCCCGTTGATCGGCCGGTTGTAGTCCATTCGCGTCAACAGCTGGCTTGAACTGCGCGACTTCAGCTCCGCCCAATCTTTGCCGTTGATGAATTTGATCAGTTCCCAGGCGTCCTTCGCATTGGGCGCTTTCGCGTTGATCGCCATAATCGGATACATGCCGACGCTGCCGCCAAAGTTCGGATACTCGTCGTGCACCGGGAACGTCACCACATCCCAGGCAAACGGTTCAAAATCCCTGATATTGTCGGCATTTTCCATCGTATTGACAATTTCCCGCAGCTGGCTGTAATGGATGAGCGTCATCGCGACTCTGCCGCTGAGGAAAGCGTCGTGATCAACCATGCTGTAAACGCGCGGTTCGTTCGTTTCTTCCTGCCAATCCCGGTTTTCCGGGATCACGTCTTTCTGATACAGATCGATGATCGGCTGCAGCGCGTTTCGCCACGCTTCCGTATCGACCAACAGCCGCTCGCCCGCGTCATCGAACATCCGCAGAGGCAGCGAGGCGGTATACAAATCGATGGCGTATTGAATGTCCAAGTATTTGTAGGGCTGAAACATAAATCCGAACGTTTTCCGGTCCCCATCCGTAGACGTTACCCGTTCCGCCAAATCGAAAATATCTCTCCACGTCATGTTATCCGTCGGGTAAGGCACGGATTTTTCATCGAAAATGTCCTTGTTGTAGATGAGCGCCATCGTGGAAAACTGCGGCGCCAGCGCATACAGCGTGCCGTTGCCCGCGTTTCGCAGCGCGTTGATGACCGCGGGCGCAAATCCGTCAATGTCGAAATCGTCCTCTTCGATATACGGTTCCAGCGGAGCCAGCAGATTTTCATCGGCGAGCTCCCCCAAGTCCTCGTAACCGACAAAGACGACATCCGGCGGATTGTCACCCTGCATCATCTTTTTCAATTCCTCGAGCGGATTGAGCTGCTCCGAATCGGCATCGAAAGTCCGATATCTCATTGTTCCGTAATCGATCGCATAGACCATCTCGATGTCGATATGCTTGTTTTGAAATTCAAACAGATCCGTATATTCCGTCCGCAGAGAATCGCTGTAATATGAATCGCCGGACATGAGGCCCACTCGAAGCACGCGCGGCTCCTCCTGCTTTGGGCTGCTGCCGAGCCCGGAACAGGCGGCCAGCGAAACCGCCAGCACCGCCGTAAAGGCGGCGCTGGCAAAGCGGCGGATTTGCGAAAATGCAGGGTGCAAACCCATGCCACCAACCCCCTCAAATCATATTCAATCCACAATGACTTCGGCTTCCACCTGGACGGCGGGCTCGGTCACGACGCCGTCCATCGGCAAAATTTGCATCGGCGGTTCCTGCCCGCTGTTTTCGCGAATTTGCTTCAGCATGGCCTCTCCCTCGGTCTTCCACTCCTTCAACGCGTCCGCGACCGGCTTGTTGTTGTTGATCACTTCCATCAATTTCTGATACCCGATGTTGTTCACCTGCCACAAATTTTGCCGGATTTGCGGATCGAGGCCGGGATTGTTCGCATACATCACACTGCGCACCGGCGTCAGCGAATAGAATGCGGCAATGTTGTAGTCAAGCCCCTGCTGCGGCTTGATAAACGATTTGCGCGACACCATCATGTTGAGACTGCGCGATTTCAGTTCCGCCCAATCCTCGCCGTTGAGAAATTTGATGAACTCCCAGGCGTCCTCGCTGTTTTGCGCTTTGGCATTGATGGCCAAAATCGGGTCCATGGAAATCGTTCCGCCTTTGTCCGGCGCCTCTTCATGCACGGGCATGGTCACGACGTCCCACTCGATCGGCTCGAAACCTTCCATGTTGCCGGCGTTGTTGTTGGCGGCGATCACCTGCGTAAGATAGCTGTAACTCGTCACGGCCATCGCCAGCTTGCCGGACAGGAACGCGTCGCCGTCATACGGCAGCGGGCGCGCAGGCTGATCGGTATTGTCGTAGTTCAGCGGTTCCGGGAAAATTTTTTCTTGTTTCAACGCGGCCAGTTCCGTCCACACCTGCTCCCAGATCGGGGAATCGACCAGCAACGTTTCCGCGTTGTCATCCATCACTTTCAGGCCGAGCGGCGCAATGTACATATCCATTCCCCAGAACAGATCGTCCCAATACGACTGGGAGAAGGAAAACCCGTACACCCGGTCGTTGCCTTCCCCGTGGGCGACACGGCGGGCCAGATCAAACACCTGGTCCCACGTCATGTTGTCGGTCGGAGGTTCCACGCCGCGTTCCGTAAATATTTTTTTGTTGTAAATCAGCGCGCTGCCGGAAAAGGTGGGAGCCAGCGCGTACAGCTTGCCGCCGCCCGCCTCTTTCAGACCGTTGATCACCGCCGGCACCATATCGCTGATGTCGAATTCGTCTTCCTCGATCAGCGGATCGAGCGGCATCAGCAAATTTTCCTCCACCAACTGGTACAGTTCTTCGTATCCGACGATGATGACATCCGGCGGATTGTCGCCTTCGATCAGCTTTTTCATTTCTTCCACCGGGTTCGGTTCCCGGTACGGCTCGTTCGGATCCTGCTGGTAGCGCTGTTTGCTCCAGTCCACCGCGGGAATCAGCTCGATTTCAATGTTTTTGTGTTGAAACTGAAACAGGTCGGTGTACTGCGTGCGCATATAATCGTCGTAATAACTGTCACCATACATGTAGGCAATGCGGAGCACGCGCGTTTCCTCGCTGTCGCCGCCGCTTTTGTTCATGCATGCGGCCAGCATCGGCACGACCAGCATGCAGGCGAATATGGCCATCGCCGTCCTGCTCCATAATCTTGAGTTGCTTTTCACTCGGTTTCCCCCTCCAAAGATTTGGGCGGCCGAATAATGATTTTGTCCCCGTCAAATTCCATCGACGCCCGCTCATTTATTTGCAAAGCCTGCAAAAACTCTTTCGGCACCTGCAGCCTTCCGGCCCGGTCCACCACCACGTATTCCTCGTGCGCGTCCCCGATTCTCCGATGTTTTCCATCACCTCCAAAAAGGTCCAAATTCGGATTGCGCTTGATGAACTCGGTGCTCGTCATGCCGTCGCGAATCGCCACCACGCGGTCCACTTTGCCCGCGAGAGACAAATCGTGCGTGACGATGACGATCGTAACTCCGAGCTCGCGATTTAAATTGCGGAAAATTTGCATGATCATATCGCTCGTCTGGGTATCGACGGAACCGGTCGGTTCGTCCGCGAGCAACAGCGATGGCCGGTTGGCCAGCGCGATGGCGATCGCCACGCGCTGCTGCTCGCCCCCGGAGAGCTGATGCAGCTTGTTGTGCATGCGATCTTTCAGCCCGACCCATTCGAGCAGCTGCTTGGCGTAGGGCCGGTCGTACTTGCCGTTCAGCATCATCGGCACTTCGACGTTTTCCAGCGCGCTCAAATACGGCAGCAGGTTGCGCGCGTTGTTTTGCCATATAAATCCTACGGTTCGGCGCTTATATTCGACGAGCTGCTCGTCGGTGATCTTCAGCAAATCCCACTCGCCGACGCGAACGCGTCCGGCGGAGGGGCGGTCGAGGCCGCCGAGAATGTTGAGCAGCGTCGATTTCCCGCTGCCGCTGTTGCCGATGATGGCCATCATTTCCCCCTGCTTCACGGAAATGTTGAGCCCCTGCAAGGCGACGACCTCGATTTCGTCGGTTTTGTAAATTTTGACCAAACCTTCGCATTCGATCATCGGTTTACCGCTCCTCTCCCAGCTTGACGGCCTGGTGCACGCGCAGACGGCGAATGTGCATGAACAAGAGCGCGGCGCCGGTCAGCATCATGAAGCCGATGACCGCGTACAGCTGCAGCGAATCGCGGGAGTCGAAGATGACCCGGAACGGCGGCACCTGCGTGGCGGCGTTCCCCGACGTTTGCAGGAACGGCAAATACAACAGGCTCGCCAGTTTGCCGATCAGGATGCCGAGCACAATGGACAAACCGGCGGTGAAACCTTGTTCCAGCAAAAGCATACCGGTCAGCTGTTTGCGGGAAAGCCCCATCGCGCGCAAAATGCCGAACTGCACGACACGGCTGGACATATTGAGAAACCAGAACAAAATGTATCCGACCAGCGACACGAGCACCGACACGAGAAATCCGAGGCTCAAAATGCCGAACACGCCGCCGCGGGAAGGATGCCGTTCCTGCCGCACCAATTCGGTGCGCACGTCCCGCACCTCGGCCACCTCGATGCCCTTTTCCGCCAAAGCTTCCACCACCGGCGTCACCAGCGCCAAATCTTCCATATCCAACCAGACCTCATAGGGAATGAGCGGAATCTGGTCGTATATGTAATCGAGATTGACGACAAAGAAAGGCATCTCGTCCGGATATTGCGAAGGCCAATACGGCACGGCACCGACCACCACGAACTCCATGGACTGCTGTTCGACGGAAATGTTGATCACATCGCCCGGTTTGAGCTGATGTTTCTCCGCGAAGTTCTTCGGCACGAGCACCGCATTGTCAAAGTAGCCGAGCCAGTTCAAATAATAGTTTTGATGCAGCGGCGTCAGCTTGCCGTCGCGGAACCAGGCGACGTCGTCAAACGAGGTGTTGTCGATGCCGAAGACGATGCCCTGCCCCGCGCTGCGTCCGGATACGACCGCGTTGCCCCTCGTCTGCAGCACCCGCGCCGCCGCCTTCACGCCGGGAAGTTCCTTGAACACTTCAAACGGCGGTTCCCGATACAGCATTCTGGGCGGCGGCTGCTGGCCGCCGGGGTTGCCTCCGGGATTTTGTCCCCCTCCCGGATTTTGGCCTCCGCCGGGATTATCCCCTCCGCCGGGATTTTGCCCTCCACCAGGGTTCTGCCCGCCTCCGGGATTTTGCCCGCCCCCCTGGTTGCCGGACGGCGTCGGCGTAAATTCGGGGCTCGCTTCCCACACCGTCTGGATTCTCACGTCCGCCCCGTACCGGTACAGCAGCTGTTCGGTCGAGTTCAAATCGATCGTTCTCGCCGAAGAGGAGTTGTACACGCCGAGCCCCAGCGTCAAAATGAGCAGCAGCATCAGCGGATAGTACGATTTGGCCGAACGCGACAGCTGCGTCAGCGTCAAGTAAAGCGGCACCGGCAAGAAAGTTTTGCCCATCCAGCCGAACAGCCGGAGCAGCCACGGGAACAGCCGCAGAAAAAACAGGCCGATGCTGAAAATCGTAAGCGCCGGAACGAAAAATAGAAACGGGTTCACCTGGATCTGGCTCGCATCCAATCCGGTCTGCATCGACACGAACTGGCGCTCATAAAACAAATACCATCCGTACGCGGACAGCGCGACGAGCAGCACGTCCAGAAACCAGCGCTGCCACAACGGCTTGCGGTCCACTCTCGCCATCTGCTGCCGGATGCCCACAATCGACGACCGCGCATACGAGATGGCGGGAATCAGGCTGGCGGCCAGCGCGATCGCCACCGCCGCGATGCCGTAGGCCAGCGTGCCGAGGCTGACGTCCACCGGGATCGACTTGCGGTTGACGAAGGTCAAAAATCCGCTCGATGAACCGATGAATTTCGCCATGAACCAGCCGATGGCCGGTCCGATGACCAACGCGGCGGCCCCAAGCAGAAGACCTTCCAGCAAGTAGACGAAGAAAATTTGGCGCGTGCTGGCGCCTCTGCTCCGCAATACGGCGACGTCGCTTTTTTGCCGCTCCAGCGATTGGCGCGAGTTCATGGCGATGTAATAAAACACCATGGCGATCATCGGCGCCGCCAGCGTGAACAGCAGCGTCTGCAGCTGCAGGCTCTGCCTCCGGAAATCATCGAGCATGTCGCGGAACGAGATGTCGACCCGCGTGTTTTTCAACAGCTGGTACAGTTCGATGTCCAGCCGGTCCAGCGTCGACGCCAGCGGCCCGAGCTGGCTCGTGCGGATGTCGTTCAGGTTGAAATTGTAAAACCAGTTGGCGCTGTCGAGCGGCACTTTCCGTTTGACCAGAAGTTCGTCCACAAACACCTTTTCGCTGACGAAAAACGTGTTGACGAGCCCTTCCAGCCCTTGATACCAATAGCGGTGATAGATCGTCTCGTCCGCTTTCGGCTGGAACGCGCCGACGACTTTGACCTTCAGCGTGACTCCGCTGCCTCCGGGAACCGTATACTTGAACACGTCGCCGACGCGATAATAGTTGCGGTACGTGGAGTCTTCCAGCACGATCGCCTCGATGTATCCGTCTTTGACCGTATCGGAATACATCGTGCCGTTCACAAGCTCGATGTGGTCCTCCAGTCCGCTCTGATGCGTGATCGACATGCGGCGGCTGATGCTGGCGTCCACGAGTTCCGGATTTTCCGGACTGACGCTCACGCTGCGCAAGGAATAGGTCCGCACATAGTCGTAGAACGGGAACCCGATCGATTCGGGAATTTGCCGTTCAATATATTCGTTGAGTTTTTGCAGATCGTCGACATCCGGCCGTTCGGAACCGACCGCCTGATACCGCATGAGCACCGCTCCGGCGGGCCAGCCCGCATTTTCCTCCTGCAGCGATGTGGCGACAACCCGCTTCAGCGCGCCGTCGGCATACATCGGGATGCTCGTCGTGAACGCGACGGCAACGATCAGGCCAGCCAAAGTGCTGACGGTGAGCCAGCGGGTGTTCCACATTTTCCGGAACAAAAATCGCAGCAACGGCATACCCATTATTTGCCCACTACTTTCATCCCGGGTTCAAGCCCGTTTACAATCTCGACCTGCGTGGATGTCTGCTGGCCCACTTCCACGTCGACTTCGCGCTTGGTGCCGTCCTCTTCGACGACCTGCACGTAGGTTCTTCCCCCGTACGTGCGCAGCGTGGACGGCGGAATGACGACGACATTCTCCTTGCGCTGCGTGATAATCGAAGCGCTGAGCGGCGTGGCGCGCGTGACGCCTTCCGGAAACTCGTCCAGTTCGATCAGCACATATTTGTCGAGGCTGTCCTCTTTCTGCTGACCGCCTCCGGGGTTCCACGGATCCCACGGGTTGTAGGAATTGTTGTTGTCGTTCGTTTCCACGGGTAAACGGGACACTTTGCCCTTGTGGCTGCCGGCGGCGTTAATGTCCACTTCGGCTTCCATGCCGACGGCGATTTGGGCCAAATCGTTCTTGCTCTTGATTTCGACGGCCACCGTCAGCCGCGACGTGTCGGCGATGACGGCGACGGGAGCATACGCCTGCGGCGTGTCCCCGGGTTTGACGGAAACCGATACGATCGTTCCCGAGAACGGCGCGGTGATTTTCGCCCGCTCGATTTGTTCGCGTTTTTTCACCAGCGACAGGCGCGCTTTTTCAAACTGGATCTTTTTCAGTTCCAAGTCTTCCGGAGACAACCCTTCCGTGTTGCGCAGCGTCCGCTTCATGTTCAGTTCCTGTTCGCGGAAGTTGATCTCCTCCAGCCTCAATTCGTCGACCAGCTGCTGCACGTCCAGCTCCGCGATCAGATCGCCGGCCTGCACTTGCTGGCCGGTTTGGACGTATACGTCTTTGACCCGGTAGCTGCCTTCCATCGAGAAAAACAGCGTTTCCTCCTGCAGCGACATGATTTTGCCGTTGCCGCGCACACGGTTCACAATCGTTCCCGTCTGCACCGTGTACGTCGGCTTCTCCGACAGCTTCGGCGGCTGGATGTCCGGAATTTGTTCTTCTTCCATTTCGTTTGGAAGCAGCGAGCAGCCGGCCAGCGCTGCGGACAAGAGCACGGCCAGCGCCATCGTCTTCCCGCGGGCGCGGCGTTTAGGAGCGGATGAATCGCCCGTCAACCATTTCGTAAACATGATCGGCTACCTCCAAAATCGTAGGATCGTGTGTGGTCATGCAGATGGTTACTTTTTCCGTTTCGATGATTTCCCGGAATACCGCCATGATCTGCGCCCCCATTTGCGAATCCAGTTCGGCGGTCGGTTCGTCCGCGAGCAGAAGCGGCGGCCGGTGCGCGATGGCCTTGGCGATCGCGACACGCTGCTGTTCGCCGCCGGACATTTCGAACGGACGATGTTTCATCCGTTTGCCCAAACCGACGAGTTCCAGGCAGTGGACGACTCTCTCTTTCCATTGCGACCGCGGAACTCCGGCCATGCGCAGCGACAGCTCCACATTCTCGTAAGCGGACAGGAGCGGAAGCAGCGCGTACGCTTGAAAGATAAAGCCGATTTCGGTCCGCCGCATTTTCGTGCGCTCCTTGTCGTTCATGGCGTGGATGGCGCGCCCGCGAAAGTAGATTTCTCCTTTGGTAGGCACATCCAAACCGCCCAGTAGATTGAGCAGGGTCGTTTTCCCCGAACCGGAACGGCCGCGGAGCATGACGAGCTGCTGCTCCTTCAGTTCCATATCGATACCTTTCAGCACATGGAGCTTGCGCCCGCCGACGTCGAAAATCCGCTCCACGCCGGAAGCGGTCATCAGCACACCGCCCGTCCCTGCGGTCGGTTCCGCCGGCTCCGCGGCGGTAGATACGGCGGCTCTACGAAACATGTTCCCGAATTCCCCTCCCTTGTCTTCTACGATGTATAGACGATAGAAACAGGAAAAAGGTTACATTCCGACAAAATAAAAAAACGCCGCCTGTCACAAAAATTTGCGACAGGCTGCGGGGACGGTCACGATCCGTACATGTGCCGGTTTTCCCTCCACCGGTTCAACAGCTGCACATCTTCTTCCCGGATCAATCCTTTGGCTAAAGCCGTGGGAATCATCGTGCGGTAATTGCACAGCGCATCCAACGGAATGCCGTGCTCGCGGAACGATTGCGCGGCTTCGTCAAACTCGTAAGTGAACACGGCCAGCACGGCCAAAATTTCCGCGCCGGCTTCCCGCAAGGCCAACGCCGCGTCCAGACTGCTGGCGCCGGTGGAAACGAGATCTTCGATGACGACGGTTTTTTGTCCCGGACGCAGCACGCCTTCAATGCGCCGTCCCTTTCCGTGACCTTTGGCCTTCCCGCGCACGTAAACCATCGGCAGCTGCAGCTTTTGCGCGACCCACGCCGCGTGCGGAATGCCCCCCGTCGCGATGCCGGCGACGATTTCCGCGTCGGGACAGCGTTCCCGGATATATGCGGCAAAATGGCCGGCGATGCGGTCGCGGACCTCGGGATAGGAAATCGTCAGGCGATTGTCGCAATAAATCGGCGATTTCAGCCCCGACGACCAAGTGAACGGTTCGTTCGGCGAAAGCGTCACCGCGCCGATGTCCAGCAAATCGGCGGCGACGGAAAGTGCGGCGGATTCCGGGTCAAACATGCGGTTTCACTCCTCTGCTTTTTGTCCGATACGCAATGTAAAACATCTCGGGCAGTGGGCACCAAAATTTCAAGCCAATCAGGACGCCGCGGCTTCGTTTCCAATTGGCGGCTCCCTAATGGGCGAATAAGCCGCGGACAACGCGGCGGCATGCCGTCGCGCGGCGAATGGAGCGCTGCCGGCGGCGCGTCCGCCCGCCCTTCAGGCGTGCCGCGCCGCCGAATCGATGATGTCGAGCAGCGCCCGGCGCGGGTCCGGCGCCGCGGTCACCGGGCGGCCGACGACGATGAAGTCGGTGCCGGCCGCGAACGCTTCGGCGGGCGTCATCACGCGAACCTGGTCGCCCGCGGCCGCGCCCGCCGGCCGTATGCCGGGAGTGACGGTGAGGAATTGCCGCCCCTGGCTTTCCTTGATTCGCTCCACTTCGAGGGGCGAGGCGACGACGCCGTCCAGCCCGGCGAGCCGGGCGAGCTCGGCGTAGCGCAGCACCGCGGACTCGACGCTGCCGGGAATGCCGATTTGTTCGTTCAGCGTTTTTTGATCCGTGCTCGTCAGCTGCGTAACGGCGATGATCAGCGGCCGGCGCGGCGCCGCCGTTTCCTCCAGCGCCTCGTTCGCGCCGGCGAGCGCCGCTTCCATCATGCGCGCGCCGCCCGCGGCGTGCACGTTGAACATGTCGACGCCGAGCCGCGTGATGCTGCGCGCCGCCCCTCTCACCGTGTTGGGAATGTCGTGCAGTTTCAAATCCAGAAAGACGGCGTAACCGGACCGCCGCAACTCCCGGACAAACGCGGGCCCTTCCGCGTAAAACAGCTCCATGCCGACTTTCATCCAGCACGGAATGCCTTCCAGGCGGCGGAGCAGCGTCCGCGCCGCGTCCGCCTCGGCAACGTCGAGCGCGATCATGATACGTCTGGCAATGGCATCGCGGTCGTTCATCATGATGTCATCCTCTTACACCAATGGCGCGGCCGAAGAAATCCGCTGCTCCGCTTGCGCCGGACGCTGCGTATTCTCATGCCGCTGCGGCGGCATCGGGCGCGACGAGAAATTGATCGCCTCCAGCATGCGCAACAGCGCGCGGACCGTGTCCAGCGAGGTCATGCAGACGACGCCGTTTTCCACCGCTTCCCGCCGGATGCGGAAGCCGTCCCGTTCCGGTGTCCGCCCTTTGGTCAGCGTATTGACGACAAACTGCGCGTCGCCGCTGCGGATCAAGTCGACGATGTTCGGCGAACCTTCGCTCAGCTTGTTGACCCGCGTCACGGGAAGCCCTGCCGCCTGCAGTACGGCGGCGGTTCCTCCGGTCGCGGCGATCTTGTAGCCGAGCGCGGCAAATCCCTTGAGCAGTTCCACCGCCTCCGCCTTGTCCTTGTCCGCCACCGTCGCGATGATCGTGCCGGAAGGCGGAATGTTCATGCCGGCGCCGATCAACCCTTTGTAAAGCGCTTTGGGGAACGACACGTCCCGTCCCATGACTTCGCCCGTCGATTTCATTTCCGGACCGAGCGTCGGTTCCACCCGGCGCAGTTTGGCGAAAGAGAACACGGGCACTTTGACCGACACATACTCATCTTCAGGCCACAACCCGCCTTCGTAGCCGAGCTGCGGCAGCGTTTGGCCGAGAATGAGCCGCGTGGCGACGTGCGCCATCGGGATGCCGGTCACTTTGCTCAGGAAAGGCACCGTACGGGAGGCGCGCGGATTCACTTCGATGACGTAGACGCGCTCCTGGTGAATGACGAACTGGATGTTGACGAGCCCGACGACGTTCAGCTTCCGGGAAATGTTCGTCGTGATGTCCACGATCTGGCGGCGGACGTCCTCAGACAATGTTTGCGGCGGATACACCGCGATCGAGTCGCCCGAGTGCACGCCGGCGCGCTCCACATGCTCCATGATGCCGGGAATGAGCACGTTGTCGCCGTCGCAAATCGCGTCGACTTCCGCTTCCTGTCCCTGCATGTACCGGTCGATCAGCACCGGGTGTTCGGGATTGATTTTCACCGCCTGCTCCATGTAGCTCAGCAATTCCTCGTCGGAGTACACGATCTCCATCGCGCGGCCGCCCAGCACATAAGACGGACGCACGAGCACGGGATACCCCAATTTGGCGGCGGCACCGACCGCCTCGTCGACCGAGGTGACCGTCGTGCCCGGCGGCTGCGGCACGTCCAGCCCGCGCAGCAGCGCTTCGAACTTTTTGCGGTCTTCCGCGGTATCGATGCTTTCCAGGCTCGTGCCCAAAATGCGCACTCCCGCCTTCGCCAGCGGTTCGGCCAAGTTGATCGCCGTCTGTCCGCCGAACTGCACGATGACGCCGATCGGCTTTTCCTGTTCGATCACGTTCATGACGTCCTCGAAAAACAGCGGCTCGAAATACAGCCGGTCGGACGTGTTGAAGTCCGTCGACACCGTTTCCGGGTTGTTGTTGATGATGACCGCCTCGTACCCGGCTTCCTGAATCGCCCATACGGCGTGCACCGTCGAATAGTCGAATTCGATGCCCTGTCCGATGCGGATCGGGCCGGAACCGAGCACGACGATGCGCGGCTTGTCCGTCAGGACGACTTCATTTTCGATTTCGTATGTGGAGTAGTAGTACGGCGTGGAAGCTTCAAACTCCGCCGCGCACGTGTCGACCATCTTATAGACCGGCCGGATGTCGTGCTGAAGACGCAATGCTCTCACGTCTTCCTCGGTGACAAAATCGTTCCGGCTGCCGCCTCTGCGGATTTCCGCGATCGCACGGTCGGTGAATCCCATTCTTTTGGCTTCCAGCAGCAGTTCTTTGGTCAGGTCCGTGTCGCGGATGACCGACTCAAACTCCACCAGCCGTTCCAGCTTGTCCAAAAACCACCAGTCGATCTTGGTCAGTTCCCGGACGCGCTCCATGTCGTATCCGCGCCGGAACGCTTCCGCGATCAGAAACAGCCGCTCGTCGTCGGGGACGGCAAGACGCGTTTCCAGCGTGTTGTCGTCCAGCGACTCCGCGCCTTTCAGCCAGAGTCGATGCACGCCGATTTCCAGGGAACGCACCGCCTTCTGCAGCGATTCTTCAAAGGTGCGCCCGATCGCCATTACTTCGCCGGTCGCCTTCATCTGCGTGCCGAGTTTGCGGTTGGCCGACGTAAACTTGTCGAACGGCCAGCGGGGAATTTTCGTCACCACATAGTCGATCGTCGGCTCGAAGCAAGCGTACGTCTGGCCGGTCACCGGGTTGACGATCTCGTCGAGCGTGTAACCGATCGCGATTTTCGCCGCCATCTTGGCGATCGGGTAGCCGGTCGCCTTGGAAGCGAGCGCCGAAGAACGGCTGACGCGCGGGTTCACCTCGATCACGTAGTATTGGTAGCTGAACGGATCGAGCGCAAACTGGACGTTGCACCCGCCTTCGATGTTCAGCGCGCGGATGATTTTGATCGCGGCCGACCGCAGCATCTGGTATTCGCGGTCGGACAGCGTCTGGCTCGGCGCGACGACGATGCTGTCGCCCGTGTGCACGCCGACGGCGTCGACATTTTCCATATTGCACACGACGATGCAGTTGTCGTTCGCATCGCGCATGACCTCGTATTCGATTTCCTTCATTCCGGCGATGCTTTTCTCGATCAGGCACTGGCCGATCGGGCTGTAGCGCAGGCCGGAGGCGACGATGTCGCGCAGTTCTTTTTCCGTGCCGGCGATGCCGCCGCCGGTTCCGCCCAGCGTGTACGCCGGGCGAACGATGATCGGATAACCGATCTCATTCGCGAAGTTCACCGCGTCCTCCACCGAGGTCACAATGGTGCTTTCGGGGATCGGCTGATTCAGCTCGCGCATCAGCTCGCGGAACATATCGCGGTCTTCCGCCCGCTCGATCGCTTCCAGCTGCGTGCCGAGCAGCCGCACGTTTTCTTTTTCCAGCACGCCGGCGCGGGCGAGCTGCACCGCCATGTTCAAGCCGGTTTGGCCGCCCAGCGTCGGCAAGAGTCCGTCGGGGCGTTCCTTGCGAATAATTTGCGTCACGTAATCCAGGGTGATCGGCTCGATGTACACGCGGTCGGCCATGTTGGTGTCCGTCATGATCGTCGCGGGATTGCTGTTGATGAGGACGACTTCAATCCCTTCTTCTTTCAGCGCCTGGCACGCCTGGGTGCCCGCATAGTCGAATTCCGCCGCCTGGCCGATCACAATCGGACCGGAGCCGATGACGAGAATTTTTTTCAGGCTTTTATCTTTGGGCATAGAGCAGTTCTCCTTTCTTCCGCGCGGCCATCAGCGACTGGCGCGGCGGCTGCGGACGGGTCAGCCGGTGCTGTCGAATCATGTCGAGAAACTGGTCGAACAAATGCCCGGAGTCGCCCGGTCCCGGGGAAGCTTCCGGGTGATACTGGACGGAAAACACCGGATATTCGGTATGCCGCAGACCTTCGATCGTATGGTCGTTGTTGTTGATGTGCGTCACTTTCAGCTTCGTTCCCTTGATCGATTCCTCGACCACCGTATAGCCGTGATTTTGCGACGTGATGTAGCAGCGCCCGCTTTCCAGGTCTTTCACCGGATGGTTGCCGCCGCGGTGGCCGAATTTCAGCTTCGCCGTATCCGCGCCGCAAGCGAGGGCGAGCATCTGGTGTCCCAGGCAGATGCCGAACATCGGATATTCCCCGAGCAGTTCCGTGATGGTATGCACGGCTTGCGGCACGTCTTTCGGGTTGCCGGGGCCGTTGGACAGCAAAATGCCGTCGGGATGCAGTCGCCGGATTTGATCCGCCGTCGCATCGTAAGGCACGACGACGACATCGCAGCCGCGCGCCAGCAGGTCGCGCAAAATGCCGCTTTTGGCGCCGTAGTCGATCACGACGATCCGCTCTTTGTAACCGGGGGCGCTGAAGACGGACTTGGTGGACACCCGCGCCACCTGGTCGCGCATCAGTTCCGCCGACGCCAGCCGTTCGGAAAGCTCCCGGTCGGAAACGTCCGCGGGGGCGATGACGCCTTTCATCGTGCCGTGATGGCGAATTTTGCGCGTGAGCATGCGCGTGTCGATGCCGCTGATGCCCGGGATGCCGTGCTGTTTCAACAATTCGTCCAACGTATAGTGCGCGCGCCAATTGCTCGGCGTATCTTCATATTTGCGTACGACAAATCCGTGCACGAACGGCTTCACCGATTCAAAATCGTCGCGGGCGATGCCGTAGTTGCCGATCAGCGGATATGTCATCGTCACAATTTGACCGCAATAGGAAGGATCGGTCAGCAGCTCCTGATATCCGGTGATGCCGGTGTTGAACACGACTTCGCCGACCGATTCCTTCACCGCTCCGAACGCGCTGCCCACAAACAGCGTGCCGTCTTCCAGCATTAATTTCGCCTGTATGGCCATATCCGTTCACTCCCCCGAATTTCGTCTCATGCATTGGACCAAACGATGTTTCCTGCGCAAACGGTCAGCACGGGCCAACCTTTGAGCTTCCAGCCGGCAAAAGGGGTGTTTTTGCTCTTGGACAAAAGCTGTTCCGGCCGAACTTCCCGCTCCTCATCCAAATCGATGACCGTCAAGTCGGCGGGCGCCCCTTCTTCCAGCTTGCCGTACGGCAGGCCGAACACCTGCGCCGGACGGACGGTCATGCGGTCGAGCAAAAACTTCAGCGTCCATTTTCCCGTCGCCACAAACCGGGTGTACAGAAGCGGGAACGCCGTTTCAAAACCGACGATGCCGAACGGAGCCAGCTCCAACCCTTTCGCCTTCTCCTCTTCACTGTGCGGCGCGTGGTCGGTGACGATGATGTCGATCGTTCCGTCTTCCAGCGCCTCCATGACCGCCTGCACGTCCCGCGGCGAACGCAGCGGAGGATTCATTTTCCAGTTGGCGTCGAGCCCCGGAATGTCTTCGTCGGACAGCACGAGATGGTGCGGGCACACTTCCGCGGTGACGCGCAGCCCGAGCTGCTTGGCCATGCGGATCAGCCGCACCGATTGCTCGGTGCTCACGTGGCACACGTGGTAATGCACGCCGGTCGCTTCCGCGAGCAAAATGTCCCGGCCGACGTGGATCGCTTCGGATTCGTTGGGAATGCCCTTCAAACCGTGCTTTCTCGCAAATTCCCCGTCGGTGACCGCAGCGCCTTTCACCAGCGTGTCGTCTTCGCAGTGCGCGACGATCGGCATGTCCAGGGAGGCGGCCAACGCCATCGCGTTTTTCATCATTTGCGCGTTCTGCACCCCGACGCCGTCATCGGTAAATCCGATCGCTCCCGCCGCCTTCAGCGCGGCGAAGTCGGTCAGCTCGCGGCCGAGCTCGCCGACGGTAATCGCCGCGTAGGACAACACGCGCACGCATCCTTCCCGGGCGGCTTTGTCGTAGACGTATCGCAGCGTGTCCACATTGTCGATCACCGGCCGCGTGTTCGGCATGCAGGCGACGGTCGTGAAACCGCCGCGCGCGGCGGAACGCGTGCCGGTCGCGATCGTCTCTTTGTGCTCAAACCCGGGATCGCGCAAATGCGCGTGCATGTCGACAAAACCGGGACTGACCAGCCTTCCGCCCGCGTCGTAGACGTCGTGCCCGCGCCGTTCTTCCTCGTCCGGAAGCCGCGGCTCGATGCGCGCGATTTTGCCGTCCTCGATCAACAGGTGGCACTCCCGCAGTTCGTTGCCGTGTTCGGAAGTCGTTCGTCCGTGAATGATCCAAAAACCCATAGGTTCCTCCTCGTCGTCCGGCCGGCGCCGGCGAAATGTTTCTTGAGGCGGCGGGCGTCCGATCCCTACGCCAAAGCTCTTTCGATGACCGCCATGCGAATCGGAACGCCGTGGCTGATCTGGGTGAAAATTTTGGAACGCGGATGTTCGACGACTTCATCGTCGATTTCCACGTTGCGGTTGACCGGCGCCGGATGCATGACGATCGCGTGATCGGGCATTTGCTGCAGGCGCTCCATCGTCAGGCCGAATCCGGCGCGATAATCCTCGGCGGATTTGATCATGCCGCGCTCATGGCGTTCCAGCTGGACGCGCAGCATCATCACCACGTCGGACTGCAGCGCCTCCTCCATGGACACATACGGGGCGAAAGGCTCCAGTTCCGGCGCCTTCATGTTGTCGGGCGCGCACAATTTGACCCGCGCCCCCATCGTGGTGAGCCCCCACAAATTCGATCTCGCCACCCGGCTGTGCAAAATGTCCCCGATAATCGAAACGGTCAGCCCGCGAATTTCGCCGAAATGTTTCCGCATCGTGTAAAGATCGAGAAGCGCCTGGGTCGGATGCTCGTTGTTGCCGTCGCCCGCGTTGATCAGCGGCACTTTGATTTTTCGGGCGAGTTCGGGCAAAAGGCCGATCGGCTTCAGGCGGATGACGCCGGCGTCGATGCCCATCGATTCCAGCGTCCGCACCGTGTCGTAAATGGACTCGCCCTTTTCCACGCTGGACGCCGCGGCGGTAAAGTTGAGCACTTCCGCGCCCAGCCTCTTCTCCGCCACTTCAAACGAAAACCGCGTGCGCGTGCTGTTTTCGAAAAACATGTTGGCGACAAATTTGCCCTGCAAGTAGTTTGTCACTTTGACCGGATACTGTTCCCAATACCGGGCGCGGTCGAGGATGCTGACAATTTCGTCGGCGCCAAGACCTTTCAGGCCGATCAAATGGCGATCCAAACCCTGGATTTGCGTCAATCGCTCCGCCTCCCTTTCGTGTGCTCCCTTAATGCGACAAGACGACCGCATCGGTCGAATCGATTTCGCTGAGCAGGACGCTGACCTTTTCCTGGCGGGAAGTCGGCAAATTTTTGCCGACGAAATCCGGCCGGATCGGGAGCTCGCGATGTCCGCGGTCGACGAGCACGGCGAGCTGAATCGCCTTCGGCCTGCCCTTGTCAATGAGCGCGTCCATGCCGGCGCGCACCGTGCGGCCGGTATAAAGCACATCGTCGAACAAAATGAGCGTCTTGTTGCGGATCAACTGCGGATCGACGCCGATTTTTTCCCGCTTGTCCACGCATTCCACGTCGTCGCGATAAGGGGTGACGTCCAGCTCGACGACCTCGATCGGCGCCCCTTCGATGTCGCGGATGCGCGCCGCGATTCTGCGGGCAAGAAACACGCCTCTCGTTCGAATGCCGACCAATACGCAGTCGTCGATTCCTTTGTTCCGTTCCAGAATTTCATGGGCGATGCGGGTCAGCGCGCGCCGGATGGCGTCCTCGTCCATGATGACGCGCCGACGGTTTTCGTTCATCGGATTCCCTCCCCTGGCCGTCATGTTCCGTCATGGGCATAAAAAAAACTTCCTGCCGGAGGCAGGAAGCGCGGTGGTCAGCATGCGCACACACAGGATTTCCCGTCCGCATGGCCGGACGGCGCCAAGCATCGGCGGCCGAAAACCCAGGCGGCGGGTCAACCTATTGGATTCTTACGGATGCGTCACCTTGCCAGCCTCACGGGACTGAATTTAAAGGTACACTGCTTGCGTTCATCAATCGAATTATCCCACTTCATGCAGTCGATGTCAATCCACAAATTTCGCGGTCAAACAAACGTCACAAATCGCGGCGAACGGCACCAAAGATAGCATCCCTCGGTTTTCGCGGTCTATGCAAAAGACTGCCAAACCTGGAAGGCGATGCGCCGCGCCGCCCGGCATTCCAACGTGCAGTACGGCGGATCAGCGCGGCTGCGCGGATTTCCAGGCAATATATTCGGTGACCTCGCGGATCGCCACCTCGATGGCGCCTTCATCGGGCTCCAGCTTCGCGTGGTGCAAGCCGTAGGGCGTATCGACGCCGAGCCAAAACATGAAGCCGGGAATGTCTTTCAAAAAGTACCCGAAATCTTCCCCCGTCATCGCCGGCCCGCATTCGTGCAGCCGCACGGACGGCCGCGCGCGCAGCCAGTCCATGAACTCCCGCGAGAGCCGTTCATCATTGAACACCTGATGATAACTGGCGCCGAAGTCGATTTCCGCGCGGCAGTCGAACGCCGTTTCAATCCCTCGCAGCAGCGAGACGACGCGCGCTTTGACCCGTTCCATCGACTCCTCGGACAGCGTGCGAATCGTGCCTTCCAGCCGCGCCGTTTCCGCGATGATGTTCTGCGCGGTGCCCGCCGAAAGCTTGCCGACCGTGATCACCGCGGCATCCAGCGGATCGGTGTTGCGCGACACGATCGTCTGCAGCTGCGTGATCAAATGCGCGCCGGCGACAATCATATCGTTGGCGCGGTGCGGAAACGCGGCGTGCCCGCCCTTTCCGCGCAACGTCACGAACAGCTCCGACGTGTTGGCAAACAGCAGTCCGCTGCGAACGGCGATGGTGCCGACCGGATATTCCGGCGCGATGTGCAGCGCCATGATCTGGTCGGGCCGCCATTCGCGAAACGGCTCGCACTCCATCATCGGCTTGGCCCCGCCCGGCCCTTCCTCCGCCGGCTGGAACACGACGAGCAGATGATCGTCGATTTCATGACGGACAAAATGCGTCAAAATGCCGAGCGCGATCGCCATATGCATATCGTGCCCGCAGGCGTGCATAAATCCCGGATGTTTCGACCGGAACGCATACGACGTCTCTTCTTCAATCGGCAGACCGTCCATATCCGCCCGCCAGGCGAGCGTCCGCTTTCCCGACGCGCCGCGCACCCGCGCCAGCACGCCGGTTTTCCACGTGCGGACTTCCAGACGGTCTTGGGGAAGACTCGACAAATAATCCAAAATGAGCCGCTGCGTCTTGAATTCGGCAAAACCGGGCTCGGGAATTTCATGCAGCCGCCTGCGCAGTTCCACAAAAGGATTCATCCATCCACCGCTTTCTGTACCGGCATGCTCCGTGCCTGATTTGGGATGTTTTCGACCTGATCCTTGCCCATGTTTCTCCACCCGCCGCCGCGCCCCCAATCCGCATGCGCAGCGAACGAAAGCGTAGGGAACGAAAGCGTAGGGAACGGGAGCCGCCCTTGGGTGTGCGCAACCGGTCGGACGCCGGCTATTTCAGGCTGCGCAAGCCTTCGATGATGCCGGTTTTCGACCGCGTCTTGTCGTCGACCTGCTTGATGACGCGCGCGGGAACGCCGGCGACGACCGTGTAGGGCGGCACATCTTCGACGACGACGGCGCCGGCGGCGACGACCGCGCCTTTCCCGACGCGCACGCCTTCCAGCACGACCGCGTTGGCGCCGATCAGCACATCGTCCTCAATGACGACCGGCTGCGCCGAGGGCGGCTCCACGACGCCGGCCAGCACCGCGCCCGCGCCGATATGGCACATGCGGCCGACCTGCACGCGTCCGCCGAGCGTCGCATTCATGTCGATCATCGTGCCTTCGCCGATCGTGCAGCCGATATTGATCACCGCGCCCATCATGATCACCGCGTTGTCGCCGATCGTCACCTTGTCGCGGATGATCGCGCCGGGTTCGATGCGGGCGTTGACGGGCTTCACATCGAGCAGCGGCACCGCCGAATGGCGGCGGTCCGCCTCCACTACATAGGAAACGATGGAAGACGAGTTCGCTTCCAAAAGCGGCTGGATTTCGCTCCAGTCTCCAAACATGACGCCCCCGGATCCGAAATCGAACACTTGGATCGTTTCGCTGACCGGCGAATTGACCTTTCCTTGAAAATACACTTTGACCGGCGTCGTCTTTTTGCTGTTTTGGATGTAACGGATGATTTCATACGCCGCATTTCCGGAATTGTGATCCATTTTTTCCCACTCCCGATCTAAAAAATGTCCCCCACCGCTACCTTCGGCCGAGCAAATCCAGCAATTGCCGCATGTCCTCCGGCAGTTCCGCTTCAAAGCGCATCATTTCTCCCGTACGGGGATGCGCGAAACCGAGCACGCCGGCGTGCAGCGCCTGACCGTGAATCCACTTGTCCCGGGATTTGGCGGGACCGTAAAGCGGATCGCCCACCAGCGGGTGTCCGATATATTTCATGTGCACGCGGATCTGGTGCGTGCGTCCGGTTTCCAGCCTCAACTCCAGCAGCGTGAATTCGGCAAACCGCTCTTTGACGGCAAAATGCGTTACCGCACGCTTGCTGTTTTTATCCGTCACGGCAAACTTTTTGCGGTCCTTCGGGTCTCTGCCGATCGGCGCATCCACCGTTCCCAGCTCGTGTTCCACACGGCCGTGGACGACGGCGGTGTAGACGCGCAGCGCGCTGTGTTCCTTGAGCTGTTCCGCCAAGGCGGCGTGGGCGAAATCGTTTTTGGCCGCCATCAGCAGTCCGGACGTGTCTTTGTCGATGCGGTGCACGATACCCGGCCGACGCACGCCGTTGATGCCGGACAAATCCTTGCAGTGGTACAAAAGCGCGTTGACCAGCGTGCCGGAGTTGTGCCCGGCCGCCGGATGCACGACCATGCCGCGCGGCTTGTTGACGACGATGACGTCGCCGTCTTCGTAGACGATGTCCAACGGAATCGGTTCGGGACGGGCGGAGGCGTCTTCCGGTTCCGGGAGGTCGACCGCGACACGGTCGCCTTCTTCCACGGTGTCGCTCGGCTTCACCGCGCGCCCGTTCACCGTCACGCGGCCCGCCCGTATCCACTGCTGGACTTGCGATCGCGACACGTCGTCCCCCAACATGGCCGCCACATGCCGGTCGATCCGGTCGCCCGCCTGACCGCCTTCGACCGTCCATTCTTCGGTTTCGGACCAATCAAGTCGTTCCGGCGTCATGTCCAACCCGTTCCTTTTTTTCCTGCGACCATTTGATCAGGGAATCGAGAATGATCAGCGCGACGGACACCGTAATGGCGATGTCGGCGACGTTGAAAATGGGAAACACGTAGTCCACCTGCGCCCCGAAAAAGGGAAACCGGAAATGGAATTTGAAAAAATCGACGACTTCTCCGGTCAGCAGACGATCGATAAAATTTCCGACAGCCCCGCCGATCAGCAGCCCCAGCGCGACGGACAGCAGGCCTTGTTTTTCCTTCGCGGATTTGCGCAAAAACCATACGGCGCCGGCGACGACGATAACGGTCACCGCGAGAAAGAACGCCCGCTGGTTTTGCAAAATGCCGAAGGCCGCCCCTTTGTTCCGATGGGAATAAATTTGAAAAAACTCGCCGATCACCGGGATGGACTCGTAGAGCGTCATATTGGTTTTGATCATCCACTTGCTCCATTGGTCGAGAACGATCACAAGCAGCGAAACTAACAAATATCGCAACAGTCGGCTTTCCTCCTCAAAGTGTTGACAGACACGGTAAAATGCGTTACGGATCGTGTTATTCATTTTAACACAGCGCGGGACCGGGAGTCCATTTCCAACGCCGGCGTTTCCCGCCGCCGCCTTTCCCGCTTCCCGCCGCCGGCGTTTCGCGGCCCGGGCGGCCGACGGCATTTTCCTGCTGCAAGCATTTTCCTTACGTATTCCGCGCCGTTCCGGCGGAAACTATAGTCGGCAAAGCGGACGCGAAAACCCATTCGCGCATTAGAAAGGAAGAGAACGATTGACTCATCTTACCCGCGAACAAATCGAAGAACTCGAAGGAAAATTGCGCAGCGAGCGGCAGGCGATCGTCCGGCAGCGGGCGGACAACGACCGCTTCGGCCTCGACACGCCCATCCGCGAAACGCTCGGCGATTCTTCCGTCGACAATCATCCCGCCGATCAAGGAACGGAAACGTTTGAACGCGCCAAGGATGTTGCGCTGAACGAACACGCCCGGTTTACGCTCGACCGCATCGAACGCGCGCTGTCGGCCATGGAGAAGGGGAACTACGGTCGGTGCGCGGTGTGCGGCCGCCCGATTCCGTACGAGCGTCTGCAGGCCGTGCCGTGGGCATTGCATTGCGCCGCCCATTCCGAAGAACAATACGTTCCGCTGGACCGGCCGGCGGAAGAAGGCGTGCTCGTCCGGCCGTTCGGGCGCACGAGCCTGGACGAACACGAAGATACGCAGTTTGACGGTGAAGACGCCTGGCAAATCGTGGAGCGGTGGGGAACGTCGAGTTCCCCCGCGTTCGCGGAACAGCGTCAAGCCGAAGATTACGACGAACTGTATGTGGAATCCGAGGAGCCCGAGGGATATGTCGAGCCGATCGAAAGTTTTGCGGCCACGGACATTTACGGAAAGCGAACCTTCGTCGTGCGCAACGACGAATACCGCAAATATATGGCTTCCCCTGAAGGCGACCGGACACTGGAACCCGATTTGTCATGGGAGGATGTAAAAGAGCGGGATGGGGCGCCATAATCATGCGCCCTCTATCCCGCTTTTCCCTTAGTGAAACGTATGGCGAGCGAGCACTTCCGCGCAGCGCGGGCATACGTCCGGATGCTGCGGATGGCTGCCCGTATCCGGCGTCACCGTCCAGCAGCGCTCGCATTTTTTGCCTTCCGCCGGGCTGACGCGGACCGCCAGCCCGTTCAACCGGGCGGCGTCGTCCGGAATCGGTGCCGACGCGTCCGCGATCGACACGTCGGAAACGATCAGCAGCGTCTCCAGTTCGCGCTCGAAGTGCCGCAGCAGCCCGTCGACGGAAGCTTCGGGATAGATGTCCACCCTCGCTTCCAGATTGGCGCCGATGCGCTTCTCCTTGCGCGCGGTTTCCAGCGCCTTGTAAATTTCGCCGCGCACCTCCATGAACTGTTCCCATCTCGACTCCAACGGTTCATCGAACAAGCTGCGGTCGACTTCCGGAAATTCGCAGAGCTGCACGGTGATGTACGGCGTATCCGGGATGTATTTCCACACTTCATCCGCCGTATATGGCAAAATCGGCGCGATCAGCTTCGTCACCGCGAGCAGCGCGTCATAGAGCACCGTCTGCGCCGCTTTCCGTTCCGGATCGTCCGGCGCGCTGCAGTACAGCCGGTCCTTGATGATATCCAGGTAAAACGCGCTCATGTCCACCGCGCAGAAATGATGGACGGATTGGTAGACCGTGTGGAACTCATAGCGGTCGTATGCCGCGAGCGCCCGCTCCGTCATGCGATGCAGACGGATGAGGGCAAACCGGTCCAACTCGTTCATGCGGCTTGCCGGCACGCGATCCCGTTTCGGATCGAATCCGTGCAGGTTGCCGAGAAAATAGCGCAGCGTGTTGCGAATTTTGCGGTACACTTCCGTGATCTGGTTCAAGATCGCGTCGGAAATGCGCACGTCGGATTGATAATCGACCGAGGCGACCCACAGCCGCAAAATGTCCGCGCCGAGCTTTTGCGACACTTCCGACGGATCGATGACGTTGCCGAGCGATTTGGACATTTTGCGCCCTTCGCCGTCGAGCGTAAACCCGTGGCTCAAAATGCCGCGGTACGGAGCGGTGCCTTCCGTGGCGACGGCGGTAATCAGCGACGAGTTGAACCAGCCGCGGTATTGGTCCGAGCCTTCCAGATACAAGTCGGCCGGCCAACGCAATTCTTCCCTCGTTTTCAGCACGGCCGCGTGGCTCGAACCGGAATCGAACCAGACGTCCATGATGTCGGTTTCCTTGCGGAACTGTCCGCCGCCGCATTTCGGGCAAACCGTGCCCTCCGGCACCAGTTCTTCTTCAGAACGGTCAAACCACGCGTTGGAACCTTCCCGCGCGAACAAATCGGCCACATGATCGATGATCTTGTCGCTGATCAGCGGCTCGCCGCACGAGCGGCAGTACACGATGGGAATCGGCACGCCCCAGGTGCGCTGGCGGGAAATGCACCAGTCGCCGCGTTCGGCGATCATGTTGTGCAGCCGGATTTCGCCCCACTCCGGCGTCCAGCGCAGCTTCTTGATCTCGTCCAGCATCGCCTGGCGGAACCCGTCGATGGAGGCGAACCACTGCTCGGTCGCCCGGAAAATGACCGGTTTTTTCGTGCGCCAGTCGTGCGGGTATTGGTGCGTGATGAAATCCACTTTCAACAGATGGCCGGATTCGCGCAGTTTGTCCACGATCACCTTGTTGGCGTCGTCGTAAAACATGCCTTCAAATCCCGGCGCCTCCGCGGTGAACTTGCCCTGGTCGTCCACGGGACAAAGCACGGGAAGATCGTACGCCTTGCCGATCTCGAAGTCGTCCTCGCCGTGCCCCGGCGCGGTGTGGACGCAGCCGGTGCCGGCGTCCAGCGTGACGTGCGTACCGGTCATCACCAGCGAATCGCGGTCGTAGAACGGATGGCGGCAGACGGCGCGATCGAAGTCGCGTCCCTTGAACGTTTTGACCACGCGGTATTCCGTCCAGCCGACCTGCTGCGCCACCGATTCGAGCAGCCCTTCGGCGACCGTGTAGTTTTGACCCTGCACGTCGACGAGCGCGTAATCGAAATCGGGATGCACGCTGATCCCCAGATTGGCGGGCAGCGTCCACGGCGTCGTCGTCCAAATGACGATATGGGACCCTTCGGGTACGACGCCTTTGCCGTCCTTCACTTCAAACGCGACGTAGATCGACGGCGACCGTTTGTCTTTGTACTCGATTTCCGCTTCCGCCAGCGCGCTCTCCGAGGACGGAGACCAGTACACCGGCTTCAGGCCGCGGTAGATGTATCCTTTTTTCACCATGTCGCCGAACACGCGAATTTGCATCGCTTCGTACTCGGGATGGAGCGTCAGATACGGGTTGTTCCAGTCGCCGCGAACGTGCAGCCGTTTGAACTGCCGCTTTTGCTTTTCCATCCATTCGAGCGCGTACGCTTTGCAGTAATCGCGAAATTCGGCCACGCTCATCTTTTTGCGGTCGATTTTCTCGTTGTTGGCGATCGCCTGCTCGATCGGCAGGCCGTGCGTGTCCCATCCCGGCACGTAGGGCGCGTCGTATCCCTGCATTGTTCGGAAGCGGACGATAAAATCTTTCAGGATTTTGTTCAGCGCGTGTCCGATATGGATGTTGCCGTTCGCATATGGCGGGCCGTCGTGAAGAATAAATTTCGGCCTGCCCTTGCGGTGCTGCTGCACCAGGCTGTACACGTCGATTTCGTCCCACCACTGCTGCATGGCGGGCTCGGACTGGGGCAAATTGCCGCGCATCGGGAACTCTGTCTGCGGCAAATTCAGCGTTTTGCTGTAATCCATTTCACTTCACTCCATTGTTCCTTTGTCAATTGCGCATTTCCGATGAAAAATAAAAAAGCCCCCTGTCCCCAAGGGACGGGAAGCATGGCCCGCGGTACCACCCTCATGAACGGCCGCCTAGCGCAAGGCGCGCCCAAACAAAGCAGCCGATCACTCTGACGATCGTTAACGGAATCACCCGGAACTCCTTACTCTGCCGACGGCCATTTTCCTGCGAAGACGGCATCGCTGCAGGGCTGCCGCAGCCGCCGCGAAAAAACGCCGCGGAATCGCTCGCGCAGCATCGAGGAAAATGGGTACGGTCCTTTCGGGAGCCGCTCCTGGGGGATCTTCGACCGGGTCCGGCGATTAGGCTCCCACCAACCCCTAACTCGCTGACGCCTTTCGCTCGGTCTACTCGTCCCAGTCATCGCTTTAACCCAAATATGTGACGTATTTTCTTGATACAGCAGTATACCGAAAACGTCCGGCGCAGTCAATGAGCGTCCGCATCTCACGCCTCGCGCGGTTGGTCGGAACCGAACGGTAACGAATCTATTCGACGCCGATTTTTTCCAGCGTATCCCAGCTTTCGTCCTTCAGCATTTCCAGCTGCGCCTCCAGCAGCGTCCGGAAACGGGTGCGATAAATCGTCGCCTGTTTTTTCAACTCTTCCATTTCCAGGGCGATCTTGCGCGACTTGGCCAGCGCCTCGTTGATGATGCGGTCGGCGTTTTTCTCCGCTTCCTTCAAAATGAGCTGGGCTTCTTTCTTGGAATTGTTCTTCAGCTCATCCGCGGTTTCCTGCGCGACGATAATCGTTTTGCTCAAGGTTTCCTCGATATTGGAAAAATGGTCGAGCCTCTCCTGCAGCGCCGCGACCTGTTCCTTCAATTCGTTGTTTTCCCGAATCAGCGCTTCGTAATCCTTGATCACCTGATCGAGAAACTCGTTGACTTCATCTTCGTCGTATCCCCGGATTCGTCTGGAAAATTCCTTGTTATGTATATCCAACGGGGTAAGCGGCATACCGGCACCTCCTTAGCGAACATCGCGATCTCGTTCCTCAATGTTTTCGACAGCTATCATAAAAATCCTTCATCGGGACGCGGGTTTTTCAACAAAATCCGTTCCGGATCCGGCGAAATTATACATATTTTCCGATGACGACGCGAATTCGTCCGCTTTTCGACACGCCTTCCACTTCCATGACCCGAAAACGCCCGAATCCGCGCAGCGAAATGACGTCGCCTTCCTTCAGCAGAACGGACGGGTTTTGTTCGGTTTTCCAATTGACTTTGCATCGTCCCGCCTGGATCGGCGGCACGATTTTCGCCCGGCTGACCTGCACCGCGTCGCTCAAAATGCCGTCCAGTCTCATCGACGCCACCGTGATGCGCCGCGTCTCCAAGCGCACCTCCGCGGGACGCAGCTTGTCCGGGGGCAGCGTTTCCACGGTGACCGGCACCCGGTGCACCTTTTGCAGATGAAGCGTCAAAAAATCGGCCATTTCTTCCGCGACCAGCACGTGGCAAAACGTTTCGTGCACGTGAATGTCGCCCAGCTTGTCCCGTTTCAGACCGAGCCCCAGCATGGCTCCGAGAAAATCGCCGTGATCCAGATCGGAAAACCGCGCATCCGGCGAAGCGATCGACAGCAACGCGACCGGCACGTCGCTTTCGTCCACTTCCATATAATCCGGAGCGATCACGGCCCTTTTGCGCTCGGCTTCCGCATACCCTCCATAAGTGACGACACGCACGTCGCTTTCCCGGTTGGCCAATGCGCCCAAAATGTCCGCCTGACGCGGATCGAGAAAATCCGTGGTGCGCACTTCATGCCGCATGCGCACCCTTGCGAGCCAATCTAACACCCTGTCGACATACGCGTGCTCGTCGGGGTGGAAGTGCTCGTACAATCCGCCGTGGTTCCCCATGCTCTACACGAAAAAGTCGATCACGGCGATGAGTCCGATCGCGACGAACCGAAGAGCGAAGATCGCGATGATCGGCGAAATGTCCAGCATGCCCCCGATCGGCGGAATGATTTTGCGAAACGGGGCGAGATACGGTTCCACCAGTTTTCCGAGCAGTTCCCCGATAAAACTCTCACGCAAATTGGGTATCCAGGACATCAGCACATATGCGATGATCATGTACATGTAAATCTGGGCCAGCGTGTTGATGTAGCTCGCAATGGATTCCAAGATCGCGTCACCTCGAGTGTCTCGTTAGTCCGTCGCTTCCTGCAGCATATCCGTGATGCTTCCGTGGATTTCCACCGAATCCGGCGTGCAGATGAAAATGTTGGCGCCGAGCTTGGCAATGCTGCCGTTCAAAGCATATACCGTTCCGCTCAAAAAATCAATGATGCGCATCGCCTGTTCGCTGCGAACCCGCTGCAAATTGATGACGACCGGCCGCCTGGACCGCAGATGGTCGGCGATTTCCTGCGCCTCTTCGTACGATCTCGGTTCGCTCAGCACCACTCGCACATGTTTTTGAGAGTGTATGCTCACGACATTGTTTCTATTCCTGCGCGTAATGTCCGGGACCGCCTCCAGCGCGTCGTGCTCCTCTTCTCCGGCGCGGCCGCGCTGATCCTGCGATTCTTCATCCTGCAGCCCAAAAAAATTCCAAACGCGATTCATGACACTCATCATCTTTCCTCCTCATCCCAAAAAAAATGTCGGTTATCTGCCCGCCGTCGTTCCCGTCAGCACCGAACCGAGGCGGATCCAGGTGGCGCCTTCCTCAATCGCGACTTCAAAATCGTTGGACATGCCCATCGACAAATGCGGGACCGCCTCCTTGAAAATGCCCGCTTCGTTCAGGTCGTCGCGCAGCCTGCGCAGTTCCCGGAACACCGGACGCGTCTGTTCCGCATCCTCCACATGGGGGGCCATCGTCATCAACCCGACGACCCGCAAATGTTCGCAATTCGACACTTCCCGCGCAAAGTCCGGCAGCTCGTCCGGCGCGATGCCGTGTTTGGTTTGCTCGCCGGACACGTTGACCTGGATAAAACAATCGACGCGTATTCCTTGCCGCGCCGCCCGTTTCTCGATTTCCTTCGCGAGCGACAGGCGGTCGAGCGAGTGGATGTATGCAAACTTGCCGACAACATCCTTCACCTTGTTCGTCTGCAGCGTGCCGAGAAAATGCCACGTTCCCGCACCTTGCAGCGCTTCCCACTTGCCGGCGGCGTCCTGCCACCGGTTTTCCCCGATATGGGAACAGCCCAGCTCCATCAATCTGCGGGTCGTTTCCAGCGAAACGTACTTCGTAACGGCGATCAGCCGAACGTCTTCCCGCGGACGTCCGCTCCTTGCGCAAGCCGCACGGATGCGCTCTTCCACGTGCGCGACGCGCTGTTCCAGATTCATCGGGGTCACCTCCGACGCAAGCCGATCCACGCAGCCATCCTGCCGGTTCTGCCGCGCTCCGCCCGATGGGAGAAAAACATGTCGGTTCGGCAGCCGGTGCACCAATTGCTCATTTCGATATGAATCGGCAAAATTCCTGCTTTTATCATAATTTGACGATTCAATTCTTTCAAGTCCAACCGGTATTTCCCTTTTTCCTCCGAAGGCAGCGCCGCGCGTTCCCAGCCGGGGACGTCCCGGAAACGCAGCGCGACGGCTTCGTCCACCTCGTAACAGCAGGCGCCGATGGACGGTCCGATCGCCGCCAGCATTCGCGACGGATCCGACCCGTATGCTTCGCTCATACGATGGACAGCCTCCCGCGCGATCTCGGCCGCCGTCCCTCTCCATCCCGCGTGGACGAGTCCGACCGCTTCGTGATCGGGATCGTACAAAAACAGCGGCACACAGTCGGCAAACAGCGCGGTCAAGAGCACATCGCGCTCGTCGGTCACCATGCCGTCCGTTTCCGGGACGGCGGTGTCGAGCGCGTCCCTGCCCTTCCCGCGGTCGGGCGGACGAATCGTTTCCACGCGGCTGCCGTGCACTTGTTCCGCCGCCGTCCACGCGTCAAACGCGAAATGCAGCGCGCGGGCGAGGCGGCGCCGGTTTTCGATAACGGCTTCCGGCGCATCTTGAACGTGCAGCCCGCAGTTGAGCGAATGAAACGGCGCTTCGCTGACTCCGCCGCTCCTCATGGTCATCCCGGCGGTCAAGTGCGGGAAGCGGCGCGTCCACGGCGCGATCGTCAGCACCTCAAGATCTCCGGCTGCCGTCGGTACGAACGGTTCCAAGTTGTCTCCCTCCAAATTTCGGCATCGCCGCCGCATCCCGGGGGCGGCCCCGCTTGTCCGGATGCGTCGATTTCTGCCGTTTTATCGCGAGTGCGTTCACGTATCATTATATACGCGTCAGGTGAGACATTTGTCTTGCCGCGACGAAAAAAAAGCCCGCTCCAATCAGGACGCGGGGCCCGCATTTGCCGGGTACGGCAAGAAGACGAACCTTTCGGGTTCACCACCGACTCCTCTTTCCCAGTTCAGCGGGGAGACGAACGTTCCGCCTCCGGTTCGAACCAGCGCGCCAGCTCGCGCGCGACCAACTCGTGCCCCCGTTCGTTCGGGTGATTGCTCCAGCTGAGCAGTTCCGACGGATGCGTATGCCGCGCCTCCCGTTCAAAGGCGGCAAAACTGTCCGCCAGGCCGACGCCGTACTCGGCCGCCAGCTTGCGAATCTGTTGCGTATGCGCCAACAGCTGCTCCCGTTCCGCTTTCAGTTCGTCCCGGTACATGCTGTGGTCCCAGGTCGGCGTCAGCAAAATCGTCTTGACGCCGGCCGCCAGCGCTTTCTCGATCATGGACCGCCACGCCCGCTCGGCCTCCGCGAGCCCGATCGAGCGGTCGTTCAAGGCGTAATCGATCGTCACCACGTCCGGCCGCAGCCGCAGCACGTCGGATTCGAACCGTTCCGCCCCGCCGGCGGAATGTTCGCCGCCGATGGCGGTGACGATGACGTTGACGACGGCGTAAGGATACGCCGATTTCAACTCGCGCAGCAACAGGTGCGGGTACGCGCCGAGCGTCCGGACGTTCGGCGTGTCGAAATATCCGGCCGGCACGCTGTGGCCGTGGCAGACGATGTTCACCGTCCGGTTGCGCGGCCATTGCTCGTTCAACAGCTGACGCAGATCGGACAAGTACGCGGCCGGATCGGCCATGCGGTTTTCCACGCTTTTTTCCTCCTCATCCGACGATTCCGGTTCGCTCCACGCTTTCGACAAAATGGCGCTGGACGAACAAGTAAAAAATGATCAACGGGACGATCGCCAGCAAGATCCCCGCGTTCGTCACCATGGACACGAAAAACATGTCGTTGATGTACAGCGACGCGTCCGTTCCGAACGTGTTGGCGAGATGCGTCGCCAAATACGGCGCGACCGACGTCATCATCACCGACAGCACTTTCGGGTTGTTCAAATACATCGTCGTATAGAACGAATCGTTCCACTGCCAGACGAACGAAAACAGCATCACCGTAATCAGCGCGGGGACGGCGTTGGGCAGCACGATGCGCACAAAGGTGGAAAAAAAGCCGGCGCCGTCCACATAGGCCGCTTCTTCCAGTTCCCGCGGAACGCCGCGGAAAAACTGGCGGAAAATGTACACGTACAGCCCCGTTTTCAAGCCCATGCCGAACACGGCGGAAATCAGGAAGGGGGCATAGGTGTCGATCAAATTCAGCGGTTTCCCCTCGAACAGGGAGATGAGGCCGAACGGATCGAAATGCCGGAACTGCAAATACGTCGGCAGCATGATCGTCTGCGGCGGCACAAGGATCGTAAACACGACGCAGGCGAACAGCAGGCCGCCGCCGCGAATCCGCAGCCGGGAAAATCCGTAGCCGGCCAGCACGCAGCTCAACGTCTGCAGCGCCATCACGCCTCCGGACAACAGCATCGTGTTGATCAGAATCGTATCATAATTCATGATCTGATAAACCATTTTGAAATTTTCCAGCGTAAAATGTTTCGGAATCCAGACGACGGTCGCATCGTAGAGGTCCTGGTCGCTCTTGAACGCAATCGACACCTTGAGCAAAAGCGGGTACAAAATGATGAACGAAATGCCGACGATCAGCAGCGTTCGGGCCATGTTCCACATCCATCGTTTGGCCAAAGAAATCCAGAAATAAAGGGTCAGCATCCGTTTGCCCAGTCTTCCCGCTCCGGCGCGCCGGTGCACCGCCGCCCGCAGCGCCTCCGCGCCCTTAATCATAGTAGAACACCTTCCTTGTCATCAGCGCGGTGACGACCCACAAAATCACCGAGATGACGGCGAAATACACGACCGCCATCGCCGCGCTGACGCCGAATTGAAACTGGCGGAACGCGGTGTTGGTGATCACCTGGCTGACATAGTTGGTGACGAAGCTGTCGATAATGGAATACACCACATTGGTCAGGATCAACGGACTGATCATCGGGAACGTAATTTTCCAGAACGACTCGTAGCCGGTCGCCCCCTCGATTTTCGACGCCTCGTACAAGGATGGGGAAATCGACTGCAGCCCGGCGAGAAAAATGAGAATTTGCACGCCCGACGAGCTGATGATTTGGTAAATGCGGCCGACCGCGCCGGTCAAATAGCCGACGATCGCGGGACTGACGCCGGCTTCCAGCAAAATCGGCACGAGGTCGAGATTTTCCATCAGCGCTGCAACGCCGCCGAATTCGGCGTTCGCGTTGCGCGTGATCGCCTGCATGTAGTCCCCGCGCTCCAGATTGGCGATCGCCCCCGACGCCAAAATGACCGGCAGGAAAAAAATCGCCCGCGCCGCGCCGCGGCCGCGGAATTTCTGGTTCAAGAGCACGGCGGTGAACAGACTGAACACGACGATCAGCGGCACGTTGACGAACATGTTGATGACCGACTCCGTCAGCAGGCGCACATAATTGGCATGCTCGTAAAAAATGTACAGGTAATTGTCCCAACCGACAAATTCGACGGTAAACCCGTTGTCCGTCAGCTTCAACGTGCCCATGCTGTACCGGAACGACTGGATGAACGGCCAGGCGAACAGCGTCAGAAAGCCGATCAGCCAGGGCAGGATGAACCAGATTCCGAACACTTTGCGCTTTTGCTCCAGGGACAGTTTCAGCCGGCCCGCCTTCATTTCCAATCGCCTCCCAACGCGTAATCTTCCGCGCCGACCGCCACGTCCCCCGCCTGGAACGGCGTGTCGTTGTAATTGACGATGACCGATTTGCCGCCTTCAAACGTCGTCTCATAGACGCCTTCCGCCAGCTTGCGGTGGCCGGTGATCGTCAGCGTGCGCACCTCGTTCAGCAGCGGACCGATTTCCTTGTACATGGCGGCGGCATCCTCCAGCCAGGTGCGGTAATGCCCCGAATACATCGCCTGAAAATCGGTGTTTTTCACCGCGGAGGAAGGCGCGTAAAACCAACTGAAATGCAAGTTCGCCCCGTATTCCAGCGAACGGAGCAAAAACGGGCGGATGTCGGCGTTGCCGGCGAGATTGACGGCCGGCCCCGCGTAATCGACATAGCCGTGAACGACGACTTGGTAAAACGGCACCGTTTCGTCCTCGATGAAAAATTCGCTGCTGCCGAACGGCGCGTCAAGCACGTGGTCCGCGTAGGGCAGCGCGTAGGCGTTGCCGCCCTCCACCATGACGCCGTCGACGGACTCGCCGATCGCCGCCAGCTGTCCGGCCGCGATCCGCTTCGCTTCCTCCCGGTCGATCACCCGCTTTTCCCGGTAATCCGAGTGCAGTTCGTCGGCCAAATCCCGGAGCGAAACGCCCGCCGCCGGCAAATCGCCGGCATCGTCCAAATATCCTTTCACGACGTCCGCAAGCCGGGACGGGGACAGCAGATAGGAAGGCGGCTTGTCAACTTCTTGCCGGTAGGTGGCGAGATTGTACGGATACTGCCGCGCCACCCGCCCGTTGATGAACCGCGCCGCCTCCCGCGACGGGCTGAAGGAGCGGGAATCGCGGTTGACCCGCATGAAGGCGACGTCCAGAAACACGTCGATGCCGCGTTCCTCGGCGTATTGCAGCAGCTTCTCGAGACCTTTTTTCCCGCCCAGCTTGCGGTCCACCTTGACGGATTCGGGCAGCCGATGGCTCACGCCGCCGTTGAACCAGCCCGTGAGGCGCAGGCGGACTTGATCGATCCCGCGTTCGCCAAGTTCCGCGAGCACGGTTTCCGCCTGGGCAAACGTCGTCAGCGGTTCCAACGAAGTGTAGGGAATGCCAAGGAAAAACTTCGTCTTGGTGATGCCGCCGACCAATTCGAGGTAAAACGGCGCGGCCGGTGCCTCCTCCAACCGCGTCAGCCGCCCCTGCCCGATCAGCAGTTCCCGGTAGGAAGCCGCCATGCCTTCCCAGCCGGCCTCATTTCCGTACAAGAAGCCGTACCGGACCGTGATGTTCCCGCGGAACGGTTCCGCCTGGAACAGCGGCACCGTGTTGGACAAATGGCCCGCCTGCAGCGTCATGTCCTCCTTGTTGACAATCGTGTACGAACTGTACACGCGGTTGTAGGAGTTCGTTTTTCCGCTGATGTCCGCTTCGATCTGCGCCACCGCGTCGCCGTCTTCGATGACGGCGTAGAACGCCCGGTCGCCGCGCTTCATGCCGAATACCGGCAGCCGGATCGGCTGGTCGAACTGCACCTGCATAAGCTGCTGGCGCGCGCGGTCCGTTCCGTATACCGGCGCGAGGTAAGGATCCGCCCGCAGTTTGCCGTTGTTCAGCCGGATCAGCGCGCCGCTGCCGTCCGGGACGAACATGTACCCCTCCTCGTTCATGCCGGCCGCGCCGAAATACGGCAGCAAGCTGAGCGTATGCAGCTTGTACCGTTCCGGTTGGACGATGTGTTCCGCCGGAACCGTCACGAGCAGATGGCGGCCGTCCAGACGGTATTCCACCGGCACCGTGAACACCGCGCTTTGCGTCGCGGCTCCGTCTTCATAGGCGGCACGGTCGATCGCCATCTGTTCCTCGTCGTAGCCGACGGCGGCGAACAATTCCAGCGTCTTCTGCAGCGCGACGCCCCGCAGCGCGGCGTCGCGGCGCTCATACACCTTCTTCTCTTCGTTGTACTTGAACCGCCGTTCGATATCCCTCCGCTGCGCATCGGTTTCCAGTTTGTCCAGAATGAGCGTCCGGAAGCGTTCCTCGCTGATCATCTTCGGAATTTGTTCGGCGCCGCGAGGTTTGTTGCTCAGCGTGTAGGTGATCCTCACGCCGTTTTCCAGCGGCTCGATCCGAAAGTCTCCGTTCTGTACGCTGTGCGTATAGCTGTCAAACGTGAACTGCTTGCCGAGCTGGTCCATGTAAACCATCGTGAACTGGGCGGCCAGGAGCGACTTGTTGGCGCCGGAAGCGATCGCGTCCGTTTCGCGGTCCGGCGGATTCGTGTACCAGACGACGCCGGAAGCTTTGTCCAGCACGGCCGCTTCCGCCGTGCCGGGATGCACGTACAGCGCCAGCGAGCCGTTGTCCGCCTGCGGCTTCATTTCCGCCGGAATCGCCGCCACGGTACCGGCACGGCCTGCCGAATTTGTCCGATCCGCGTCCTTGCCCTCTTCGCCGCCCGCCGCCGCATCCTCCGCCGATGCGCCTTCGCCGCCGTTCGCGCCGGCCTCCGCTTGCCCGCCCCCCGGCGCCTCCGTCGACATCGTATGCTGCGCGCCGTCGCTGTTCTTAACCGCGCCGTTTTCCTCTGCCAGCAAATGCGGCGGGGCGGACCCAACGGACGCCAACAACAAAATCAGCGCCGCAATGACGCACAAGCGCACGTAAGTTTTCCGCATCGGTCTCCCCCCTACATTCGCAAAGACAGTTCATGATAAATCGTCATGACGAAGCTGGCGATCTGGTTGACCAGCGAAAACGCCAGCAGCCCCAAAAAGACGATAATGCCCGCCACCACCAGTGTCAGCCCCATCGTCACCAGCGTCTTGGCCACCGTGAACTGGTGCACCGTCATCGTGCCGATGAACAGCAGCCAGACGAACCAGAGAAACGCCAGCGAATTCAAGAAATAGTAAAACGCGCTTTCCCGCAAAATGATGACGTTGCTGAACAAGATGTTCGGCAGATGGATGACGATCAGGGGCAGGAGCGAATAGCCGGTTACCATGACGATTTCCCGGAATTTTCCCTCGCCGTCCATCAGCGTCGTCAGGCACCAATTGGACACGCACCAGAGGAAAAACGGAACGACGAGATATTTCAGCTCATTGATGCTGTTCAAATGCCGGGGATCGTTGTCGTTGACCAAAAATCCGGCGTACTGCCGCTCCAGGATGAAGGTGACGGTCAGCAGCGCCAAGATGGCGAAGGCGATGCGCAGTTTGCCCATCCGCTCGTACTTCAAATCCCAAAACCCCTTGAACGGATGAAACAGCACATAGAACGGGTACGTCCAAAGTTCAAGCCGCATTCGCCTTCAGCCTCCTTTTCCGGTATTTCCATACCGCAAGCAGGACGGCCCAACCGACCGCCAGCGCCACCAGCCCGGTCATGATCGCGCCGAAATGTTCCCGCAGCACTTCTTTCCGGTATCGCTCAAACGCCTTGGAATAGTACTTCCTGTCGTAACCGAGCTTTAAATAGCCGAGCGCTTCCTTGTTTTTGCCTTCACGCAGCAGCGCCTTGCCGACGCCGACATAGGCCATCTCGTAGTTGGCGTCGTATTTCAGCACTTCCTTCCACACTTCGGCGGAAGCGTCATGCTGGCCGATGCTGTACAGCCGGTTGGCCTCGTTGACCAGCTCTCCGAAGCGCGTCGGTTGAAACAGCGTAATTTGGCCCATGTCCCGGTCGAGCACGGCGATGTTTTCCCCCACGCGGTCCAGCGCGACCGGGCTTTTGAACGTGCCGAACTGTTTGCCGATTTTGCCGAACACATACAGCAAGCTGCCGTCCTCGTTGTAGGTAAAAATTCGGCCGCGATTGGAATCCAGCACGCTGTAGACGCCGTAGTCGTTCACGTCGACGTCGATCAGCAGCGAACTGCCGGAAAACTCGCCGCGATAAGCGAACTGCAGGTCGCCCCGCGGCGGTCCGTACCCTTCGCGTCGCAGCACGTCATTGCCCGAAGGATTCAGCTTCTGGATGGGGCGGGGCGTATTTTTCTCCTGATTGGTCGCATATAGAAATCCGTCCGGATCCAGGTCCAAATTGTTGAACTCGGTCGGAATAAACCGGACGAGCTGTTCCCGCTGCGCCCGTGTGGCCAGCCGTTTCCACATGTATTCCCACGGATCGACCGTCACCCGGTTCGTGCCCATAAATCCCATGAATTCCCCGTCCGGGTCCAGTTCGATAATCCCTTCGTACACGCCGCGGGCGACGACAAAGATGCGGCCCGCCCGGTCCACCGCCACCTTGCGCGGGAAGTACTGAAAGCCGTCCTTCAGCACCTCGGATTCCGGCGCGCCGATTTCCCGCACAAACCGGCCGTGTTCGTCCAACTCGACCAGCCGCCGGTTTTCGGTGTCGGCGACATACAGGTGCCCCTGTTCGGTCACGAACAGCCCTTCCGGAAGATTGAACCGTTCTTCCGCGCCGCCCTTGGTAAACCCGGTGATTTGCCTGACGACGTTCCACCCGGAATCCAGAACGACGATCCGGCTGTTGCCGCTGTCCAGCACATAGATGTGTCCGTCGCGGGTCACATACAGATCTTGCGGGTTGTTCCAATCGCCGATGCCGAGCGTCCTGCCGCTGATCAGCCGGGCGGGCAAATACGCTTCGGGCGACGGGGTCGCCTCCGTCCAATACGAATAAATGTACCCCTCATAGGGCGCCGCCGCCAAAGACGGTCCGGGCGGCGACAGCAGCAGGAGGAGCGTCCCCAACGCGAGCAGCATCCGTTTCATACGCTGTGACACCCCCATGTCAGTCCTTCATGCCGGAGAAAGCCATCGTCTGGATGACCTTGCTCTGGGAGACGACGAACGTGACGATCGGCACGGACATCATCAGCACCGCGACCGCCGCCCCCGCGCCGGCCCGGGCGATGCCGCCCTGGACGATTTGCCCGAGCGCGTAATGCATCGTCTTCAGTTCCTCGCTGTAAATGAAACTGCCGCCGTCCGACCCCCACAGCGTCTGCAAAAGCAGGATCAACAGCGTCAGCCAGGCCGGCTTGACGAGCGGCATGACGATCGTCCAGAAAATGCGGTATTCGCTGGCCCCGTCGATTTTCGCCGCTTCCAGCAAGGCGTCGGGAATTTGCTCCATGAACTGTTTCATCAAATACAACCCGAGCGGATAGGCGAACGACGGCAGGATGACCGCCCAGTACGTGTCGATCCATCCGAGCCACGACATGGTCATGTAGTTCGGAATCGCCGTCACGTGACCGGAAAACATCAGCGACAAGACGATCAACGTAAAAATGACGCGGGCGCCCCGAAACTTGTGTTTGGCCAGCGGGTAGGCTGCCGCCGAGGCCAGCACGATGTGGCCGACGGTTCCCGCCAGCGTGATGAACACGGTATTGAAAATGTATCGGGAAAACGGCACCCACGAATTCGCCATCAGCTGGAACAAGTCCGAGAAATTGTCCAGCGTCGGGTTGCGCACAAACAGTTTCGGCGGAAACAGAAACAGTTCGTCGAGCGGCTTGAACGCGTTGTTGACGGCGAATACGAGCGGCACCGCCATGAAGGAGCCGAACAGACACAGCACGAACAGCAGCGCGAGATCGCCGTACCACGACCGGTTGACTTTTTTGGCGCCGCCGAGAAGCCATGACCAGATCATTCCGCTAGTCGCCCACTTTCCTCAGCAGTTTTTGCGTCAGCAGGTTGGTGCCCAGCATGATCATGAACAGCACGGTGGCGATGGCGGAAGCGTAGCCCATTTCAAACCGGATCGTGCCGTAGTCGATCAGATGGGTGACGACGGTGTGCGCGCTGTAATGCACACTGGGGAACCCTGCCAAATTCATCGCCACTTCCGCCACGGCAAACGAACTCGTGATCTGGATGACGGCGCCGAACATCAGCTGCGGCCGCATGGACGGCAGGGTGATATACCACAGCTCCTGCCACCGGTTGCGAATGCCGTCGACCGCCCCAGCTTCAAACAGCGTCTTGTCAATCGTCTGCAGGCCGGCGATGAAGGCGAGAAAGCTCGTGCCGAGGCTGAGCCACAGCTGCACGATGATGATGATCGCGAGCGTGTACTTCGCGTTTTGAAACCAGAGAATCGGCTCGTCGATGAATCCGGTGCGCATCAGAAATCCGTTGACGATGCCGTAGGAGTCTCCCGAGAAGATCAGCTGCCAAATGAAATAAATGTTGCCGGAAATCGACGGCGCATAAAACACGAGCGTCATCAACGCGCGCAGCTTGGGCCGGAGTTCGTTGATCAGCCAGGCGAAGACGAAACAGGCGATATAGCTGACCGGTCCGGTAATCGACGCGAAGATGAACGTGTTTTTCAGGCCGATCAGAAAAACATCGTCGTCGAGCAGCAGCCGGGCGTAATTGTCCCACCCGATCCAGCGCGGAAACTCCAGCATGTTGAAATACGTGAAGCTGATGACGATCGAAGCGGCCACCGGCAGCACCGTAAACAGGCAAAACAACAAAAAATACGGCGCCAGCAGCGCATAGGAATGGCGGTCGCGCTTCAAATCGCGGGCGAGATTCCCCCAAAACCCCGGATGCCGGCGGGGACGCCGATCCCAACCGGTTCTCGTTCCGGCTCCGATGTTCGTTTGCGGCAAATCGGTCCCCTCCTATTCATCCAGATGGAATTCTTTCCGTTTGATCGCGATTTCCTTGTTGATTTCCTGCACATAGTCGTACAAAGCGTCGCGGGTGTTCGTATTGTTGTTGAGCACGTCGCGGAAGGCGTTGTCGAGATGGCGACCGGTAAAGTAGCCGCCCGGCACTTCGGGCACGCCCCTCACCCATTCCCACTGCGCTTCCAGCTGCCGGAACTCCCTGAACGGCCAAGGCAGTTCGCCCATCGCCGCCACGTTGGCGGTCGGATACCGCGCCGCCGCCCCCATCAGGCCTTCCATTTCTCGGCCGAAGCGCACCTGCGTGTCTTTGTCCGTCCACCATTTCAAAAACCGCCACGCGGCCTCCTTGTCGCGCGCGTGTTTGAGCATGACGGCCGCCGTGCCGCCGCTCGCCGTGTCTCGGCGAATCGTGCCGTCGTCCTGGCGGATGCCGGGAACCGGAGCGAACTCCCACAATCCCCGAATTTCCGGAGCGGATACGGTCAAATAGTTGTATGTCGTATAATCGGCGATGCCGACCGGAATTTCGCCGGTGCGGAACCGGGTCGGAAAATCGAACTGAACGGGCAGTTTGTAGGCGGTATAAAAGTCCGTCCACATCTTGAACGCCCGCATCGCCGTTTCCGAGTCGAGCGCGCTCGCCTTTCCGTCCTCGTAATAAAAAGATCCGCCCATCTGATACAGCAGCATCGCCATTGCGGCGTTCGGTTCCAAGACAGGCACGCCGACGGACTGCGCGAGCGGCAGCGCGAACTGCATGTTGTGCTTTTGCAGCACGGGGATCATCTCATAGACGTCGTCCCACGTTTGCGGCACCTCGAGACCGAGTTCGGCCAAGATGTCCTTGCGGTAAAACAGCATCGGAAACACCTGCTGCTCCGGCAGCCCGTACACGCCGCCGCGGAACCGGTACGGCACAAGCGCGCTCTCCTTGAATCGCGCCGCCACCTGCTCGAAGTCCGGAAACGTCGACAAATCGACGGCCGCGCCGCGCATGCCGTAATTGACCGGAATATCGTTGCCGATCTGCATCGCGATATCCGGACCTTCCCCGGACAAGGTCGCCGGCAGCAGCACGGACATGTTGACCAGCCTCAGGTTGACGCTGATGCCGGTTTCCGGCGTAAACGTGTCGTCGATCATCGTCTTCAGCACCTGCGCCTGGTCGCGCCCGGTGCCGACCCAGACGGTGATCGTCCGCCCGCTGTCGGACACGTTGCCGATGCTGTTGTAGTCTTCCGTAAACGAAGCGATGAAGCTCGTGAGCTCGTGCCATATGCGCTTCCACCACGGCGCTTCCGCCTTCGGCATCGCCACGTCGGGGGAAGCGACGACCAAATAGTCGATTTCCAGCGGCTGTTCCTTGACGCTGAGCATCCACGTCCCCAGGCCGCCCACGTTGACTCGGAACTGCGACAGCCGGCTCGGCACCGTTTCCGGCCGATCCGCCATGTCGCGCAGCTGATACACCATCTTGTCCAGCACGGCGGTTTTGTCGCTCGTTTCCCCGGAAATGCGCCTCAATTGTTCGGCGACCGCTTCCAGCCGGTCGGCCTGCTCGCGAAACACGCCGATCATGTCGCGAACTTGCTTTTCCAGCTCATAGTCGCGGTACGGGT
>Ga0068700_100175_pt1 | contig 45776 bp, 45 predicted proteins | sample CeladaPassaD2F04_FD_62229 | JGI IMG/M metagenome (GOLD analysis project Ga0068700, IMG submission 62229) | Cellulose-adapted microbial communities from the Joint BioEnergy Institute, USA - Passage D2F04 | ecosystem: Engineered > Bioreactor > Continuous culture > Unclassified | place: USA, Joint...
TGTCGGCTGACGGATTTCACAGTCGATTGACGTTCTTGACCGAATCTCACATGCCGAAAGACGATCATAAATGAATAATGACACCGAGGCGTAACTCGACATTTCCACCATGTCGAGTTTTTTTGTTTTCGTCCGCTGTTCGCTAACACTTGAAAATATCGCACCCGAGGTGACGGCAATTATGGCATCCAGATTGATGCATTTGATCATCGGTCATCAGATTGCCGAAAGGCTGCATATCGAGGACCGAACTTCGTTTTTGCTCGGCAGCATTGCGCCCGATGCGGTGCAAACCAAGGATGAATCCCATTTCTTTAAAGGGGATCATCGGGATTTTTCAAGATATATAGACTATCACGGTTTTTTGGACAAGTATCGCTCATATTCCGACAACTTCTATGTGCTCGGGTATTTTGTCCATCTCATTGCCGATGACCTGTGGTTGAAAGGATTTCTCATCCCCTGGTTGAGAAACCGGATGCAAGCGGACTCGGAATTATATTCGCGGTATCATCAAGATTTCCGAATACTGAACGGAAAACTGCTGGAACACTATGGTGCTGCGGATGAAATGAGGAAAGCGATCGACAATCCTCCCGAAGTCATGGATCTGCAGGAGGTAAAGTCTCGAGACGTTGCGGCGTTAGTGCCCCAAGTGCTGGAGGACATGAAATATGACAAACAGGATATCGACGCGCAGCTTCAAGTGTTTACTTTTGTTCAAATCATCGGATATTTGGAAACTTCGGTGAACCTCGCCATCATGAAGTTGCAACAAGTCATTCAATCAACTGAGGTTTAACAGGAGAATTCACGTTTACCATGAGCACACTGGAGCAAACAGTCAAAGCCCACTTGATGAAAAAATCGGCGGAAATTCGCGGAAGAATGCTGCAAGCGATCGATCAACTGAACGATGATCAAATCAATTGGCGGTTCAATTCCGAGTGCAACAGCATTGCGAATCTCGTCGTTCATATCCGTGGAATGTTCATCAACGAATCGAAGCCGGCATATTGGGCAACCCGATAGGAGAGACAGGGAAGCGGAATTCGATCCCGGTGTGCGGTTGACGCTGCAAGAAGCGAAACAACTGATGGAGGAGTCGTTCGATCTTCTGACGCTTACGTCTGCACTTCCATACCGAAAAAGGAAAAAGCGCCAATAGCAAAACACAGGTGTGCAAGTAACCATAAGGGCGGGTCATGCCGATTTTGCTTACGTCGGTCCATAAAGTGGGTATGATTTGGGAGGGAATGGGTACGCATCTCTCCCGTCTCATCGGACACCAAGATCATCGAAAGATCTCGTAATAGTTTCTGCCTCGTAATATTGGGGAAAGTCGCAATGATCGGCATTCGAGAAGCGACAAAAGAAGATTACCATTTTATCCACCGATTGCAAAAACAAGTGCATGAAATTCACTGCAAAGGGAAGCCGGATCACTATCAAATGGCCGACATTACATTAGATCGATCCTATTATGAAAGTCTATTCGACGATGAACATTCCAGAATCTTCGTTGTGGAAGTGGATGGAAAGATCGTTGCATACGCAATCGTAAAGATCAAGGAACCGGATCCGAGACCGATTCTCGTACCGAAAACGGTAGCCTATGTAAGAGATTTTGGTGTGGATCAAGACTACCGGCGTAAAGGGATTGGACGGATGTTGTTCAACTATCTCGTCGACTTTGCCAAAAATTTCGGAGCGAATGTTTTGGAACTCGATGTTTGGGAATTTAACAAGGAAGCCTTTCGTTTTTATGAAGAAATGGGGATGGAAACCGTCACAAGAAAAATGGAACGGAAACTGCAGTCGCGGTGAATGGAACGTGGCGCCGGCGATCGAGATCTGTCCCGACTCATGTTTTTCACACTACACAAAGGGAGTGATGTGGTATGAGCATGGCGATTGCATTGGCATTATCGGTGAATGTTGTCGGATCGGTGAGGATTGAACAAATTCCGTAGAGAATCCGTATATACGGATTTCTCTACGTGATCGGGAGGAATCCGTATGATTGGGCTACGAGCGATTGACCGGAATAACTGGGAACAGTGCATTCATCTGAAACCCGCACAGGAACAGCAGCGTTTCATCGCGTCCAACCTGTATTCGATTGCGGAATCTCAATTTTTGCCCGGATTTGTCACGCGGGCGGTTTATCTCGACGATCGACCGATCGGTTTCACCATGTACGGAAAAGACCCGGACGACGGCAACTATTGGATTTACCGATTCATGATCGATGAACGTTATCAAGGAAAAGGGTACGGCACTGCGGCCATACGGCTCGTCATCGACGATATCGAAAAGAAAGATGATCGTACCGACGTCGTTGTCGTCGGTTATCATCCGGACAATGAATTCGCGCGGAAACTTTACACTAAAGCGGGATTTCAAGAAATTGGCATTGCACCTTGGGGGGAGATGCTGGCGAATTACCATTTTGAAAAACGCACCTTCTAATCCCGGATTTTCGATTCGGGATATTTTCCACCGACGAACTGCGTCCGGACGAAGTTTGTCGGTGGAATTTACCTATGCGATAGGACAAAAATGGCTGGTCGGAAGGTATGTCGATATGTAAGGTACAGGATTGGCAGGTCGACGTTACCGTCTTATTTTGACAGGAACGCCTGTTGGGCGACGTACAGGAAGGGTGTGTTTTTTTCATGATGATATCCTTTGATGTGGGGGAATCGCAGAAGTTTAATTTTAGGGTGGCGTGTTTGATCATCCGGGACAACCGGGTGCTTTTCCAACGTTTCCACCATAGCGATGACTGGTTCCTGCCCGGAGGACGAGTGGAGATGATGGAAGAGACGCCGGACGCCATCAACAGAGAAATCCGGGAAGAGTACGGCTGGACGATCAAGAGCAAAAAACTGGTTTGGATCGTGGAGAACTTTTTTCGTTTGGATGAAAAAGATTTTCATGAGCTGGGATTATATTATCTCGTTGAAATCGATGGAGATGTCGCGGTAACGGAAGATTTTCAATGTCGGGAAGGAATATGTGTGAGCCGATGGATTCCGATCGGTGAATTGGACCGGCATCGAATCGTACCGGAATTCATCCGGCAAGGGATCGATGTGGAACAACTGATGCACACAAATGAAGTCAAACATATCATTCACCATCAATAATACCGGCCCCCCCAAATACTCAGGAGGTGAAATGAAACATGAACACGATTCTGCCTTCTCCGGAATGGATATCAAAGGTGGAACAGTCGGAAAAAGATTACATGAAAGACAGGATGGAGGCCATTCGGAACCGGCAGGGAAACCCGGAAGGAATCGAAATGCGCTGTTACGGGTATGCGCTCTGTCTATACAGCCAAACGATGCCGTGGCCTGCCTTCAATACAGTGAAAGGATTTTCCTCCGCGGACGTGGAGTACCTTGATGAAATTTTGGATTTTTATCGGAGCAGGCAGCGTAAAGTCCAGTTTGAAATCGTCCCTTCCCGGGTGGACCAACAAACCTTATCGGTGCTGAGCGAACGGGGGTTATATGCGTCGGGTTTCCATACGTCCATGTACGGCATTCCTGTTGCGGAATGGATGGAGCGAGTGGACAGGATGGAGCGGGATATGGAAAGGGAGAACGAGAACCTGGTAGCGGGGAGACGGCCAGTTCCCGACCATGTGCAAATCAAGGAAGTGGGAGAGGAAGATTTTGTGGCGTACGCGACCGTCCATTGTCGCGGCACCGGGCTGCCTGACAGCGGAATTCCGCACGTTGCGGAGAATAATCGTGTGTTGTGGCGGCGCCCGGGCTGGAAATTTATATGGCGTTCGTTTCCGGCGAGCCGGCCGCTGCCGGGGTAATGTACATTCACAACCGCATTTGTTCGTTAACATTCGCCGCGACATTGCCGGAGTATCGAAACCGGGGTCTGCATCGACTGCTGCTGAAAACGCGAATCCTTGAGTCCGCCCGTCAAAACTGTGAGTTGGTTGTGGGACAGTGCGCCTTTTTGTCCCAAAGCCACCGGAATATGGAGTCGGTTGGGCTGCGGGTCGCATACGTCAGAACGACTTGGACGGAACGGTAACGGCGGCACGGATGGAATTTCCAAAAGACCGCATGATTTTCCCCACGGCACGCGATTCCAAATCGAAGTGGAAAATATCGATGAATCGATCAAAAAAGTCAGTCGGAGCGGGAGCTCAGATTGTCCGGGACAAGATGGAATGGGAGCAATCTGATTTGGACTATTTGGGCGACCCGTCGGAATGGGAATCGGGTAGAATGATGGCGTTTGTGCGTAGGGGGGCGTGGATCCGATGACAGGGATGCAGGCGGTTTTTCTTGATCGGGACGGAACGATCGGCGGGACGGGTCATTTTATTCATCCCAAACACTTTCGTCTATATGAGGGCGCACAGGAGGCCATCTTTCAACTGAAGGAAGCGGGACTGAAAGTGTTCGCCTTTACCAATCAGCACAGAATCTCCCGCGGGGAGGCAACGATCGAAGAGTTCACCGAACAATTTCAACAGTTCGGTTTTGATGACGCTTTTATATGTCCGCATGGCATAAACGAAGATTGCGAGTGCAAAAAACCGAAACCGGGAATGTTGTTCGAAGCGGTAAGAAAGTACGGATTAGATTTAACGAAATGTGCCGTAATTGGCGATGTGGGGGAAGCGGACATGCTGGCGGCGCATAGGGTCGGAGCGATAAAGATCTTGGTGAGGACCGGATGGGGCGAATCGTCTTTGAAGGAATATAGACATAAGTGGGAAGACATCGAGCCGGATTACATCGCAAACAACTTGGGGGATGCGGTGAATTGGTTACTCAATCATCATTCCTGGAAGGGAAAGTAAGGATGGGGGAGTCCGGTTGAATGCCGTGAGATAATTTGGTGTTCGGGTGGTAATGGATACCGGCTGCACAAGATTCGGAACCGGCACGCGCCAACACGCAACCTGAACGAAAATAACGGACACCAGTGTCCATTAGAACGAGTTTTTGGCCGCTTGCTTCGTGTAACGGACATCCATGTCCACAAAAGACCCAAAAACTCGGAAATGACCCATCACGGGAGCGCTAATGGACACCGATGACCGTTACAATGGCAATTTAACGAAAATAGGCCGCTAACGGACATGCGTGACCGTTAGAAGTTTGTCGGATGTGTGTGTTGGACGTATCGGGCGCGTCAGACGCACGATGCCGTCGGCCAGCGCGCAGCAACCGTCTCGCAAGCTCTGCCTCAAAAAAAGGAGCCGATCTCGGCTGCGGAAGCGGTTATCGTGGCCGCGGAAGAGGTTATCGCGGCGGCAAAACTCGAGGTTATCGTGCCGTGGAATAGATGATCGTGGTCGCGTGGGAGGTTACCATGGCCGTACTAAGTGGTAAACGTTGCTGCGGAACAGACTGGCGGGGCCGCGAAAGATGTTGCCGTGACAGCCAAAGTTGTTGCCGTGGCCGTCGGAGATCCATTCACCGGTTTGTCACAGTCGATCGCCATCGGATTGTGACAAGTGTCACATTGAGCATTGCCCTCCGGGGGTAAACTAGAGTTAGCAACGGGAGGGGGGGGCGTATGAAAAAGAGAGGATATCTTCCCGCTCAACATGGCGCCTGGGCGATGCTGGTCATTCCGTTTTTGTTCGGCATGTTCGCGTCGAAGCCGGTTTGGCTGCACGCGCTGCTTTTTCTCGGTTGGCTTCTCGTCTATTTGTTTTCTTATCCGTTTCTCCAATGGCTGCGGACGAAGAAGAAAAAGATGTATGTCCGACCGATGCAACTATACGGCGGTTTGCTGATTCCGACCGGTGTCCTGCTGCTCGTCCTGGAGCCGGCGCTCGCGCGGTGGGTTCCGTTGTTCATCCCGTTGTTTCTCGTCAATGGGTACTATGCCAGCCGCAATCGGGAAAGGGCGCTGCTCAACGACCTGGCCGCAGTCGTGCAGTTCAGCTTGATGGTGTTTGTCGCGTATCAGGCGGGAGGCGGAACCGACTGGATGCTGGCGGCCGAACTGTTCGGACTCAGCGTGCTCTATTTTGCGGGCACGGTATTGTATGTGAAGACGATGATCCGGGAAAAACATAATCGAAAATATTATGCCCTATCGGTCGGTTATCATCTCGCACTTCTCGCGGCGGGAGCGTTATGGTTTCCACACTGGCTGCTGCTGCCGTTGGCCGTGCTGCTCGTTCGGGCCGTCTGGTCGCCGCGCACCCAATTGACCGTCAAACAAACCGGCATGCTTGAATTCGTCTATTCCGCGCTGTTCGCCTGCACCGTGCTGTTCATTTACACGGGATAGCTAGAGTCCGGATTCGGCGGACTGTGCCAGAAGTCGTTCGGAGAGGTTGTGTGAACGATTGCAATCCACGCCCGAACTGCCCGATCACCGGCTTCGTAAAGTGAGCACTGTATCACCGATCGCGCGAAAGACGGGTCCAGATTTCCTCCGACGTGAATCGAACGTCATCCGGGCATCATCCAGACGTTCATCCGGACATCCTCGGTGTCAGACGTCGACGTGGCGATCCGGGGCTGATCACGCGTTTTCGTACGCTTTCGTACGCTTTCGGACTTTTCGGACGCTTCCTGTGTGAACCTGTCCGTGGACGCTTCCTGTGTTGACAATTGCCCGAAAAAGCGGTATAACAAAAAATAATTTTAGGATTGCGCAAATTCGTTGACGAGAACGAGTACGCCGATGCGCTTGTTCCCCAGAGAGCCGGCCGCGGGCTGAAAGCCGGCGTTCAAGCCTTGGCGGAAAATCCTCTCCGAGAAGCAGGGCCGAACGGTTCCAGTAAGTCCTGCCGGTTGTCCTCCGTTACAGGGAACGCGTATGATGGTACGTGGAATGAGGTGTCGTGCGGTCGGCACGTCGGTTGATGCGCCGGTGCAGCACGGAACAAGGGTGGTAACGCGAGTGAATCTCGTCCCTTACGGGACGGGATTTTTTATTTGGCAACGGCCCGTATGGCCGATAATGGAAGCATCCAAAGAAAGGGAGAACCAACATGGAACATGCGGTGAAAAGCGCCGGGGTGCGAATGGAAGACATCGTCTACGCCCACCATGTGCTGAAGGAAATCATCACCGCTACGCCGCTGCAGCGGGATGCCCGGCTGTCCGCCGAATACGGCTGCAACGTGTATTTGAAGCGGGAGGATTTGCAGGTGGTGCGTTCGTTCAAAATACGGGGAGCGTATCACCTGATCCGCACCTTGCCGGAAGAGCGGTTGAAGCGCGGCGTCGTCTGCGCCAGCGCCGGCAATCACGCCCAGGGAGTGGCGTTGTCGTGCAGCTCGCTGAAAATCCCCGGAAAAATTTACATGCCGGCTACGACGCCGCGGCAAAAGGTGTCGCAAGTCGCCGCGTACGGAGGAGCGTTCGTGGAGATCGTTCTGACCGGAGACACGTTTGACGACGCCTTTGCCGAAGCGGTGAAGGAGAGCGAAGCGTCCGGCATGGCGTTCATCCATCCGTTTGACGACGCGAAAATCATTGCAGGCAACGGCACCGTCGGCAAGGAAATCATGGAGGGCATCGACCAGCCGGTCGACTACGTGTTCGTCACGGTCGGGGGCGGCGGACTCGCCTCCGGCGTCGGCACCTACATCAAGACGATCTCCCCGTCGACCCGCGTGATCGGCGTGGAGCCGGAAGGCGCGCCGGCCATGAAGCGGTCGATGGAACAGCAGCGGGTGGTCACGCTCGACCGCATCGACAAGTTTGTCGACGGCGCCGCGGTCAAAAAAGTCGGGGAAACGACGTTCTCCATCTGCAGGGAAGTGCTGGACGACGTGCTGCTCGTGCCCGAAGGCAAAGTGTGCACGACGATACTCGATTTGTACAACCAGCAGGCGATTGTCGCCGAGCCGGCCGGCGCGCTGCCGATTGCCGCGCTGGACGCCTTGCGCGAACAGATCAAGGGCAAAACGGTCGTCTGCATCGTCAGCGGCGGCAACAACGACATCGACCGGATGCAGGAAATCAAGGAACGATCGCTCATTTACGAAGGATTGAAGCATTATTTTACGATCAATTTTCCTCAACGTGCCGGAGCGCTGCGGGAATTTCTCGACGAAGTGCTCGGCCCGACCGACGACATCGTCCGGTTCGAATACACGAAAAAGCATAACAAGGACAACGGTCCGGCGCTCGTGGGCATCGAACTGAAACGCCGGGAAGACTACGAACCGCTGATCGAGCGCATGCGCAAAAAAGGCGTCCGGTATATCGAGCTGAACAAAGATCCGCTGCTGTTCGAACTGCTCGTGTGAATCGACGGCGGCTTCGACCGAATGAACGGGAGACGTCTGAACTCGCCGGCTGCGGAGCTCGGTACAAAAGGAGGACACGTGGAGAACTCTAGCGGCAGCAATATGTTTCGAGGGGAGAACGCGCATATCGCGGTTCTCCCTTTTGCGTGTTTGCGCGCTTGAGGAATGCGCGGTCCGGCCGCGACGACCAAAATTGTCTTTCCATCTTTCAAGCAATCTCCTAAAATAAGGATTTAAGAACTTCACGAACGAGTTTTGGAGAGTCAATCGATGAAAAAATGGCTTGGACGCTCGTTGAAACACAAATTGGCCCTGTTGATCACCGTCGCGACGTTCGTGCCGGTGCTTTCGCTCGGTCTTTTTTCGTATCGGATCGCCACGCAGCTGACGGAGGAGAAAGCCAAAACATCCGGACTGAACACGCTGCGGCAGCTGGAAGCGACCTTGACCGGCATTTTCGCGGACGTGGAAAACATGTCGCTCGTTCTGATCGGCAACAGCGATGTCCAAGCGTTTCTGAAATCGGAGGAAGACAATGTGCTGCGGCGCACGGACATCGTCAGCCTGATGACGAACCTGGCGATTTCCAAGGAATATGTGGCGAACATCGTCATTGAGCCGCTCGACGGAAAAGTGCCGGTGACGCAGCGCGCGATCCATGAATCCGATTTTCAGGACATTGCGTGGCGGGAACCGCTGTATTACGAACAGTACCCGAAGTGGTGGTCCAACGTGCACCGCCAACGGACGTCCGAAGGCGTGAAAAACGTCATCACGCTGTCGCGGCCGATTCGCAGCACGGATCGTTATCGCGTCATCGGGCATATGCAGATCAACGTGGATCAGGCCGTCATCGCGCGTCAGGTGCGGACCGCGGAACTGGAAGGAAGTGGTTTCGTGTTCATGATCGACAACCGCCAGCGGATCGTCGCCGGACCGCCGGATTGGGAGACGAACAGCCTGATGACGGAACACTTCCCGCATATCGGCGGTTTCAGCGGAAATTCCGGTACGATGGATTACGGCAGCGGCCGGGACAAAACGACGGTGCTGTACCAGAAGTTGTCCTCGTTTCCGTGGACGTTGGTCGGGATCATACCGTCGAGCGACTATCGCGCGCAGAACGCGTATTTCCTCACCCTCACGATCGCGGCGGTCGGCATCGCCATGCTGCTCGTCCTGGTGTTCGTCGTTTTTCTCATCCAGAAAGTGACGAATCCGCTGAGCGCGCTGACGAAATTTTTGAAAGAAGCGAGTCCCGATGAGCCGCTGCCCGCGCTGCCGGTCAATTCCATCGATGAAGTCGGGCAGCTCGTCATCAGCTATAACCGGTTGAGTTCGCGCATCGTCAAACTGACGGAAGAGGTCAAGCGCAACGAATCCTTGAAAAAAGAAGCGGACATGCACGCGCTGCAAGTGCAGATCAACCCGCACTTTTTGTACAATACGCTGTCGTCGATCCAATGGCTGGCGCGGATGGACCGCAACACGAAGATCGCGGCGATGGTCAAATCGCTGAGCGATTTTCTGCGGTTCAGCCTGAACCGCGGACAAGAATACTGCTCCGTGGAGCAGGAAATCGAACACGTCAGGCATTATGTGCACATCCAGTCGATTCGCTATCCGGAGCGATTCCGCTTTCATGTGGACGCGGACCCGGAGACGTTGAAGAAACCGATGCTGAAACTGCTGCTGCAGCCGCTCGTTGAAAACGCCATGCTGCACGGCATTCTCAAAATCGGGATCGTGGGCGACATCCGCGTCAACATACGGTCGGTGCCCGAGGGCATCCGGTTCGAAGTGTCGGACAACGGCGCCGGCATTCCCGCGGAACGGCTCGAACGGCTGCGGCAGCTGCTGCGGGACAATCCGCTTTCGGTGGAAGCGCGTACGGAACAAAAAGAATTTTACGGGCTTCGAAACGTGCATCATCGTCTGCTCCTGCACTACGGCCAGGACGCGGGTCTTACCGTGGAAAGCGCCGAAGGAAAGGGAACAACGGTGTCGTTTCGGATTCCCGCGGCACGGAACGAGGGGGAGAAAGACGCGTGAAAGTGTTGATCGTCGACGATGAAGTGATTATACGCACAGGGCTCTGCACGATGGTCGAATGGGCCGAAAACGGTTTCTCCGTACTGCCGCCGGCGGAGTCCGCCGAAGAGGCGCTGGAGCGGTTTTTGGCCGAACGTCCCGAATTGATTTTCACCGACATCCGGATGACCGGCATGAGCGGACTCGATCTCGTCCGCGAGGTCAAACGCGAATCGCCCGATACGGAAATTATCGTCATCTCCGGATACGACGACTTTGACTATGCGCGGGAGGCGCTGCGGGAAGGCGTCAGCGATTACTTGCTGAAGACGTGCGAACCGGAGGAAATTATCCAATCCGCGCTGCAGGCCAAGGCGCGCATATTGCAAAAGCGGCGGGAAAAAGAAGAAAACGGCAGGATGGAAGCCGCGGCGAAACGGAGCTTGCTGGAGCAGCTTCTGGATGCGAAATTGCCGTTCAACGAAACGCTCGTTCACGCTTTCGGGAAACAATTTCCGGAACTGCAGACGGCGCTCGGCGCGCAAGGTTTGATGGTGCTGCGCGCCGTCATCGCCGGCGCCGATGCCGATCTGCACGCGGAATGGGGCGAATCGTGGGCGTCGAAGCACTCGGCGGCCTGGCTTCCCTGGTACGGCGGTTTGCTGCTCGTCGTCCCCGCGGAACGGACGGAGAACGGATGGGATCGCGCGGAGCAGTCGATCGCGTTGGCGGAACGCGCATGGGGCCGGCGCATTTTCGCGGCGGCGGGAATCGCGGCCAAGTCGGTGCCGGAACTGCGGCAAGCGGCGGAAACGGCGAACGAAGCTTTTTCGTACCGCTGGCTGCTTCCCGGCAAGCGCCTCATCCGCTACGAGTCGGTGGCGCAAAGGGCGGGGATGCGCACGGTGTGCACGGAGGAAGAAGAGCGATCGCTGATTGCGGCGCTGAAATCCGGCAGCGGCGAATCGCTGGAAGCCTGGGTTCGCGAGGCGATCGAACGCATACGCGCCGATGCGGAGGCGACGCCGCGGACGGCGGCGGCGTATTTGCAGTCGCTGCTCGTGGCCGGTTACCGCTGGCTGGAACGCGCCGCCGAATCCATCGGTGGCGATCGGCCGCTGCCGCCGTGGGAGCCGCTGAGCGCCGACGGTTTGATCGCCGATGCGGAAGGCGAACTGACGCGCCGGCTGATGCCGCTTTTGTCCCGTTACGCCGGCATGGCCGCGCGTTCATCCCCAATCCCTCGTGCCATCGCCTATATCCGCGAGCATATCGGCGAAAACGTGACGTTGGAGCAGGTCGCCGGTCACGTTCATCTGCATCCGAATTATTTCAGTGAAATGTTCAAACGGGAAACCGGGCAAAATTTCGCCAACTACGTCAGGGAAGCGAAAATGCGCAGGGCGCAGCATCTGCTATCGGAAACGCCCGCGAAAATCAGCGAAGTGGCGCGTCAGGTCGGGTACACGGATGTCAAGCATTTCAACCGGCTGTTCAAACAATACACGGGCATGACCCCGTCCGAATACCGGGAAAATATCTGAAGCATCGAACCAAACAATGGGACGTTATATGTTAGCACAGCGTTCGGATACCGGGAAAAATCCTGAAGAGCACCGAACCCAACCATCAGGCTTTACGCCTTGTACAACATCCGAATGGCGTGAAAACACGCAGCAGGCTTCGCGCCAATCTGCCGGACAGGCTGCACAAAGTCCCGACATTGGGAAAACATCTGAAGATTGTCTCCCCAAGCCCTGAAGGACTTCCCCTGTGATTCGACATCCGCCGCCCCTATACTGGGGATATCCCGAACACAAGGAGGTCCCAAAGATGCAAGTGAAGTGGAAAGCACAGTTGAAAGCGCTATTGTTGTTGATGCTGACCGCAGTGCTGGTCACCGCATGCGGCGGCGGCAACGGCGGCGGTTCGAAAAACGATACTGGGTCGAATTCGCCGGGAAACACGGCCAAGAAAGAAGAAGAAAAAGTGAAGCTGTCCATTTGGCACAATTTCGCGGGGGACGATCTTCGCGCAAGAACAGTGCGGAGCTTCATCGAGAAGTTCCAGGCCGAGCATCCGGAAGTGGAGCTCGATGCGCAGGCGATTCCGCCCGACGGATACCGTCAAAGGCTGAGCACCGTGGCGGCGGCCAACGAAATGCCCGACGTCTTTTTCACCTACGCGGGCAGCCATTCGACGGAATTTTACAAAGCCGGGCTCATCCAGCCGATCACGGACATCGCGCGGGCGCATCCGGAGTGGAAAGAAAAGTTTTTTGACGGCGCGTTCACGCCTTACGAATTTGAACCCGGCGAAATTTACTCCGCGCCGATCGGCATGTCCGCGACGTCGTTTCTGTATTACAATCCGGAGCTCTTTGAAAAATACGGTCTGCAAGTGCCCAAGACGTGGGACGAGCTTGTCCATGTGATCAACGTCTTCAATGAGAACGGTGTCACCCCGATCGCGCTCGGCAACAAAGCGCCCTGGGTCGCGCAATCGACGATTCTCGGCTCCCTCGCGGACCGCGTCACCGGCACGGAATGGTTTTTGAAAGCGGTGAAGCAGGACGGCGCGAAATTTACCGATCCGGAATTTATCGAAGCGCTCAACTATTTCAAACAGCTGGTCGATCTGAAAGCGTTTCAGGAAGGCGCGAACAGCATCGACAACACGCAGGCGGAACAATACTTCATCCAGGGCAACGCGGCGATGATGATCGGCGGCGCCTGGGCGGTCACGAACTTGGCCGCTTCCGCCAGCGAGGAGCAGCTCGCGAAAATCGAAATGACGACGATTCCTTCCATTCCGGGCGGCAAAGGCGAACCGAACACGATTTCCGGCGGCCCGGGCGCAGGCTTCGCCCTCAGTTCCCGCACGGAAGGCAAAGCGAGAGAACTGGCGTTGGAGCTGATCTACACGCTCAGCGGCCCCGAAGCGCAAAAAGCGATTGCGGAAAGCAATTCTCTCGTCATGTACGATACGGAGATTGACGAGACGAAAGTGAACGCCCTGTACAACAAAATGTTCCAGCTCGTGAAAACCGTCGGCGTGACGCCGGTATACGACGCGTATTTGTCGTCGGAAGCCGCGGAAGTGATCAACAACGGCCTGCAGGAAATCATGCTGGGCGGCTCCGTGGAAAGCGTCGCCCAAAAACTCCAGGCGGCGCAGGCGAGAGCGGTGGCGGAGTAATCCGCCGCTTTCGCCGACGGGGTGGAGGAACCGCGCATGTACGCATCTTCGAAAAACAGACGGTTTATCGCGATCGCCTTGCTGCCCGGACTGGCCGTCTTCGTCCTGTTTGCCGTCGTACCGATTTTCTGGTCCGTATATTACGGATTTTTCGAATGGAAAGGCATTGGCGCAGCCCGATTCATCGGGCTCGCCAATTATCGCGAAATTTTGCACGATCCGATTTTTTGGCGGGCGCTCAAAAACAATTTGATCCTGGTCGCTTCGGCCATCATCGGCCAAATTCCGGTCGCGCTGGTGCTGGCGATCCTGCTGAAGCGCAACCGCTGGTTTCACCGCCTGGTCCGTTCGGCGGTCTTTTTGCCCATGGTGCTTTCGACGGTCGTCGTCGGATTGATCTGGGGCTACATGTACCATCCGCAGTTCGGTCTCGTCAACGCGGCGCTCGAGATGCTCGGATTGGACCGCTGGACGCGCGCGTGGCTGTCCGATCCCAAAGTGAACATGTACGCCGTGTCCATTCCGATCAACTGGAGCAATATCGGCCCGTACATGGTCATCTTTATCGCGGCGCTCAGCGGCATTTCCCCGGAAATCGACGATGCCGCCGCCATCGACGGCGCGACAGGGTTCCGCAAACTGTTCAGCGTGACGCTGCCGATGATTTGGGGCACCGTCGTCGTCTGTTTGGTGCTTTGCATTTCCGGCAGCCTGAAGGCGTTCGATCACGTGATCGTGATGACGGGCGGCGGCCCGGCGCAATCGACCGAACTGCTCGCCACGTACATGTACAACAACTCCTTTCATATTTATCGGTATGGCTACGGCTCCGCGGTATCGACGATGATCATTCTGATCAGCGCGATCCTGATCGTGCTCAATCGGCTGATCACCCGGCGCGGGGGGATGTAAGCGGTGCGGCGCAAGCAGGGGCAGTTTAATGGGAAGTGTGGAGCGATATGACACAAGTTCAACTCCGGAACAAAGGGGTCCCGGCGGGGCTGCGGTTGTTTGCGGCGCTGCTCGGCCGCGCGGCGCTGCTCGCCTACGCGGCGTTGACGCTGTACCCGCTGTACTGGCTGTTCATCAGCGCATTGAAGACGAATGAAGAGTTTTTCCAACGTCCGTATTCGCTTCCGAAGCAGTGGATGACGGATAACTTGGCGCGCGCCTGGGATCTCGGCAACATGGGCCGCGCGATGGGCAATTCCGCCATCGTGACGCTCAGCGCGACGGCGCTGACGATATTGCTCGGCATTTTGGCCGCCTATGTGTTGAGCCGGTTCGAATTCCGCGGGAAAAAGGCCGTGTCGGCGCTGTTCGTTCTCGGCCTGCTGATCCCGATTCACAGCACGCTCGTTCCGCTGTTTATCTTGATGAAACAAGTCGGCATGCTGGATACGTACTGGGCGCTGATTTTTCCTTATACGGCGTTTGAGCTGCCGATCGCGATTTTCCTCGGCGTCGCCTTTATTTCCGCCATACCGAAGGAAATCGAAGAAGCCGCCATCATGGACGGCTGCGGCTGGTGGGGCGTGTTCGGCAAAATGATGATGCCTTTGTGCCTGCCGGTCGTCGCCACGATTTCCATTATCGCGGTGCTGCGTTTCTGGAACGAGTTTTCCTTTGCGCTCGTGTTCATGAACTCGCAGGCGATGAAGACGCTGCCGCTCAGTTTGACGTTGTTTTCCGACGGATTCGGCACGGATTACAGCCTGACGATGAGCGCGATGGCGATCGCCGTGCTGCCGACGATCGTGATATATTTGATTTTGCAGGAACACATCATGAAGGGCATGGTGGCCGGCTCCGTCAAAAGTTGACGCCGGCGGGAATCCGGTTCGGTCGGCGCCTTGAACCGCTGCCGCCTTGCGAGAGAAGCGGTCGTGTGTCGGTTGGAAAAAGGGCGTGAATAAAACGGCAAGTTGGACGCCGGGACGGCGACCGGTCGGATGACGGGCTTGCCCTGGAGGGATGGGACGTATGCTGGATGTGATTTTGCGCAACGGAAAAATCGTGGACGGCACCGGCAATCCGTGGTATTACGGCGACGTCGGCATTCGCGGCGGCCAAATCGCGCTGGTCGGATCGCTGGAGCAGGACGCCGCCACCGTGATCGATGTCAACGGAAACGTGATCGCTCCCGGCTTTATCGACGGACACTGCCATTCGGATTTGATGCTCCTGAATTATCCGGAATCGGAAATCAAGCTGGCGCAGGGCGTCACGACGGAAGTGATCGGCAACTGCGGGCTCGCGCCGGCTCCCTTCCTCGAACCGTACGGCGAAATGCTGCGGCAGTATGTGCAGCCGATACTCGGGGACACGGCGAATTGGTCGTGGCGCACGATCGATCAGTACATCGAAACGCTGTCCCGGCGGCACCCGTCCGGCAACGTGTCGACCTACGTCGCGCACGGCGCGCTGCGCATCGCGGTCATGGGATTCGACGATCGACCGCCGACGGGGGAAGAACGGGAACGCATGAAAACGATGCTCGAAGAAGGCATGCGGGCGGGCGCCATCGGGCTGTCGATCGGGCTGTTGTATGCGCCGGGAAGTTATTCGACGAAGGAAGAAATCGCGGAACTGTGTTCGGTGCTGCCGAAATACGGCGGCTTGCTCGCGGCGCACATTCGCGGCGAAGGCAACCGGTTGATCGAATCGGTGAAGGAAGTGATCTGGATTGCGCAAAAAGCGGGCGTGCCGCTGCACATCAGCCATCTGAAAGCGGCCGGGCGCCGCAATTGGGGGAAAGCCTCGGAGGCGATGGCGCTGATCGCGGAAGCTCGCGCGCACGGTTTGGACGTCACATGCGATGTGTACCCCTACAACGCCAGTTCCACGATGCTGACCACGCTGCTTCCTCCCTGGACGCTGGAAGGGGGCATCGGCCGGACGCTGGAACGGCTGCGCGACCCGTCGCTGCGCGCGAAGGTGAAAGCGGAACTGTGCGAGGAGCGGGAAGATTGGGACAATCTCGTGCATTCGACCGGATGGGAAAATGTCGTCATCGCGTCCGTCCGCACGGAAGCCAACCGGCCGCTGGAAGGCCGGCATTTGGCGGAGATCGCGGCCGAGCGGGGAGTGCATCCCGCGGATGCGGCGATGGATGTTTTGCTCGAAGAAGAGGGGCAAGTGTCGATCGTCTATTTTCTGATGGCGGAAGAGGAAATGCGGTCGATTCTGCAGTGGAGCGAGTCGCTGATCGCCTCGGACAGTTTGCACTGCGATGTCGGCAAACCGCATCCGCGGCTGTACGGGACGTTTCCCCGCGTTTTGGCCAAATATGTCAGGGAAGAGCGCGCGCTGACGCTGGAACAGGCGGTGCGCAAAATGACGTCGTTTCCGGCGGCGCGATTCCGGCTCGGCCGGCGCGGGCTCATCGCTCCGGGATATGCGGCGGATCTCGTGGTGTTCGATCCCGACGAAATCCGCGATCACTCGACCTATCAGGATCCGAAGCGCGCGCCGAGCGGCGTCACCCACGTCTGGGTCAACGGTCAACTGGCGATGAAGAACGGTTCTCATGCGGGCGCGCGAAGCGGTGCGTTTTTGCCGGCCTGCCGCTGCGTCGGGCATGTCGGGCATGAGGGCTTTCAACACAAATGAAGGAGGACGGACATGGGCATCGTCGAACAACGATTGGCGGAGCTCGGCATTACGCTGCCGACGCCGAGCGAACCGAAGTTTTCGTATTTGCACTGCAACCAGACCGGCAATTTGGTGTTTGTGTCGGGGCAAGACTGCCGGATCGACGGAACCTTGATGTACGAAGGGAAGCTCGGCCGCGAGCTGTCGATCGAACAAGGACAGGCGGCGGCGCGGCAGGCGGCCATTAACTGCCTCGCGGTGTTGAAGCAATATCTCGGCGATCTCGACCGGGTGGTGAAAATTGTCAAGCTGCTCGGATTTGTGAACAGCGCGCCGGGTTTCGCGGACCAGCCGTACGTCATGAACGGCGCCTCCGACCTGTTCGCGCAGGTGTTCGGTGAAGCGGGCAAACATGCGCGGTCGGCGATCGGCACGAGCGAGCTGCCGTTTCATACGCCGGTCGAAATCGAACTCATCGTGGAAGTGCGCGGCGAAACGGCGGATGCGCAAGGCGAAGGGTGACCAGTCCGGTTCCGGCGGGCGCCGGGTGATCCCATCGAGTTTCCTGCGCCGGCGAGCCGCTGCGCCGTCGGTATAAATTGTAAAAAAATCATCATACTGGGTGGTATCAAACGTTAACGAACGGGATCGTGATGCCACTTTGACTCGATTCTGGATGGACCTGGCGGCATCCGCCGCCGGAACGGCGTTGCTCGCGCTGATCGCGGTATTGCTTGTGATGCTGCTGTTTCGCCCGGCGATTCAGTGGTTGACGGGACAAGTTTTGCGTGTTCTGATGTCGGACAGGTATGTGGAAAATTTGGCCGAAATTCTGCCCGCGCTCATGCGGATGAAACCGCACCTGATGCTCGAAAACAGTTTGCGCGCGAGCAGCGGCAAATTGATCGAGCGGCCGTTCGGCAGCCCCCGCCGTTTTCCGAATTTCGACCAACTCGTGTTTTCACCCGCGCAGCTGCATCCGTTTCCCCAGGAAGTGGACGCCGCGGTCGACATCCGTCTGACGATCGGCCCGAGGGCGAAAAAGCCGCTGCGGATCGATATGCCCCTGTTGGTCGGCGGCATGGGGTTCGGCGTCGGATTGAGCGACAAAATGCGCCAGGCGATCATGATCGGCGCCTCGCAGGCGGGCACCGCGGTCAACACCGGTCTGGGTCCCGTGCTGCCGGAGGAGCGGGAACATGCGAAACATTTGATCGTGCAGTTCCATACGGCTTCCTGGGCGCGTCTGCCGGAAACGCTGCAGCGGGCGGAAGCCGTCGAAATCCGGCTCGGCCAGGGCTCGCATGCCGGGTACGGATTCGTGCTCCCCGCCCGGGATATCGCCGGGAGGGCGCAAGCGCTGATGCGGATTCCCGAAGGGAAAGACGCGGTGATTCCTTCCCGTCACCGGGAACTGTTCACGCCGCAAGATTTGGCGAGACTCGTCCAATATTTGCGCGATACGACCGCGGGAGTACCGATCGGCGTCAAAATGTGCGCCGGCAGCCAGTTGGAACGCGACCTTGAGCAGGCGGTGTCCGCCGGGGTCGACTTCATCAGTTTGGACGGCGGTAACGCGGCGACGAAGTCGGCGCCTCCGATTCTGCAGGATGACTTCGGAATGCCCACGATCTACGCGCTGTGCCGGGCCGTGCGATTTCTGGAAGAATGCGGCGTGAAGGACGACGTCACCCTGCTCGTGGGCGGCGGTTTTTTTACACCCGGCGACTGTCTGAAAGCGATCGCGCTCGGGGCGGACGGCGTATATCTCGGCACCTCCGTCCTGTGGGCGACCACCCACACGCAGGTCGCCAAAGCGGTGCCTTGGGAACCTCCCACCCAGCTGGTCTATTACTCGGGCAAGCTAAAGGGCCATTTTGACGAAGATCGGGCGGCGGCGCATCTTCACATGTTTCTCGCGTCGATGGCCGAGGAGATGAAAACGGGCATCCGCGCGTTGGGCAAAAACGCGCTGGACGACATCGGATTGGACGATTTAATGGCGCTGGACGAGTGGACCGCCTACGTCACCGGCGCGCCTCCGGGATATCCAGTCCGATAACGGTTTATCCGCTGCATGTTGCACATCGCGCCCAAGCCGCTCCATGCCATGCCGCAAGTACCAAAGACAACACGTACCAAAGATATGCTACGGCTTCGAAATGAGATTGGTCAGCCGCGAGGCAGCCCGGGCAGTGGAGCTTTCGCACCACATCGCCCGGATTCCTCCCATGACCCTCTACGGTTTCCGCATTTCATCCGGCAACCATTTCGCATAAGGAATATTCTGAAAAATCTGCAAAAACGTCGATGGAATGAACGCATGACGCGTGGCACCGAGTCGCCGCATTTGCTACAATAATGGGTGATATATCGCTTGTTTGCTCGACAGCGCGGGAAAACGTCTTCCCCGAAAGCCCGATGATTCGGTTAGTCAGCCGGATACGCCGTGTCCGATTCTGACTGGCAGGCTATAATGACAGTCAATATCGGCAGGTTGCGGGCTTACGGCTTGCAGTTTGCCGCATCAAGGGGGAGACGATGTTGAATAAACCGAAAAAAATCGTGTTCATCATGACGGATACGCAGCGGCCGGACATGCTGGGCTGCTACGGCAACAAGGACTTGGCCACGCCGCATCTCGACCGGCTGGCGGCGGAAGGGATGCGCTTCGACCGCGCGTACACGTGCACGCCGGTATGCGGTCCGGCCCGCTCGGCGCTGTTCACCGGGCAGTATCCGCATTCGAACGGCAGCTGGACGAACGGCATGCCGCTCGGCACCACGACGAAAACGATCGGGGAACGGCTGCAGGATCAAGGGCTGCACACGGCCTATATCGGCAAATGGCATCTGGACGGCGGAGACTATTTCGGAATGGGACGCTGCCCCGCCGGATGGGACCCTGAATATTGGTACGACATGCGGTGTTTTCTGGAGGAATTGACCGAGCAGGAACGGCGCGATTCGCGATCGTTCCACGCCATGAAGGCGAAAGGCGTCACCGCCGCCGACACTTATGCGCACCGCTGCTCCAACCGGGCAATCGATTTTTTGTCGCGTCACGGACACGAAGATTTTTTGCTGGTCGTCTCCTACGACGAACCGCACGGTCCGTGCGTCTGCCCGGAGCCGTACGCTTCCATGTATGAACATTACGAATTTCCCAAGAGCCCCAATCTGTGGGACACGCTGGAAAACAAACCGGAACATCAGCGCATATGGGCGGGCGACCATCTGCATGTGGACAAGAACGACATCAAGCTGCGCAATCCGGCTTATTTCGGTTGCCATTCCTTTGTCGACGAGGAAATCGGCAGAGTGCTCGAAGCCGTCGACCGCTACGCGCCCGACGCCTTGGTGATCTATACTTCCGACCACGGCGATATGATGATGTCGCATTCTCTCGAAGGCAAAGGTCCGGTCATGTACGAGGAAATCACGCGCGTGCCGTTTATCGTGCGTTGGCCGGGTGTCGTTCCCGCCGGATCCGTCTGCCGCGAACCGGTGTCCCATATCGATGTCGCGCCGACGATCCTGGAAGCGGCGGGACTTCCCGTACCCAAACTGCTGGAGGGAAGCAGTCTCCTGCCGGTTTTGGCCGATCCGCGGGCGAAAGTCCATGACGTCATCTTCATGGAGTTCGAACGCTTTGAGATCGACCACGACGGTTTCGGCGGTTACCAGCCGATCCGGTGCGCGTTTGACGGCCGCTACAAGCTGGTGATCAACCTGTTGACTTCCGATGAACTGTACGATCTGGAGGCGGATCCGTACGAGATGGACAACTTGATCGACTCGCCGGCTCATGCGGAAATCCGAAACCGGCTGCACGACGCGATTCTGGAGTGGATGAACGATACGAGAGATCCGTTCCGCGGATACTATTGGGAGTGCCGGCCTTGGCGAACGGACGCGCGGCCGAAAACTTGGGACTACACGGGCATGACCCGGCAGCGGGAACATGAGGAATACGAACCGCGGCAGTTGGATTACAGCACCGGGCTTCCGATGACGGAAGCGGTGAGGAAGAAGTAACCGGCTTGCGGAATGCTTGCGTCATGGCGGAAAACCCGCCGCCGCGCGCAACTGCAGAGCCCGCATATTGGTCACGATGAACGGATCCTATTGAAGGAGGGACCAACCATGAACAGGGCGCTGATCCACATTGACTACACGAACGACTTTGTGGCGCCGGACGGAGCGCTGACCTGCGGCCGCCCCGGCCAGGACATTGAAGCGAAGATTGCGGACATTACGAAAAGGTTTATCGCGGACGGGGATCTCGTCGTTTTCGCCATCGACCTGCACACCAAAGACGACCCGTATCATCCCGAAACGAAACTGTTTCCGCCGCACAACCTGGCCGGCACGGAAGGCAGGCATCTGTACGGATCGCTGCAGCGCATTTACGAGGAGCATCGGCATCTCCCCCACGTGGTCTGGATGGACAAAACGCGGTACAGCGCCTTCGCGGGAACGAATTTGGAAATCCTGCTGCGCGCGAGGGGAATCGGCGAAGTGCACCTCGTCGGGGTCTGCACGGACATTTGCGTGCTGCATACGGCGGTGGATGCGTACAACAAAGGCTTCCGCATCGTCGTCCACAAAGACGCCGTGGCGAGTTTTGACCGGGACGGGCATGCGTGGGCGCTGCGGCATTTTCAGCATACGCTCGGCGCGTCCGTCGTGTAGGGAGGACGGCCGACGGCATGAACGACAGCACGAAGTATGCCGACGACAGCCTGGCCCTGCATACGGACCGCTATCAGCTCAACATGGGAGAAGTGTATTGGGCGAGCGGGGTGCACGACCGCAAGGCGGTGTTCGACGTGTATTTCCGCAAACTGCCGTTTGACAACGGATACGCCGTCTTCGCCGGATTGGAGCGCATCGTCCGCTATTTGGAGCAGTTTCGTTTTACGGACAGCGATCTCGCTTATTTGAGGGAAGAAGGGTTCAGCGAACCCTACTTGGACTATTTGCGGCGGCTGCGTTTTACGGGAACGGTCCGTTCCGTGCGCGAAGGGGAAATCGTGTTCGCGAACGAACCGATTTTGCGCATCGAAGCGCCGATCATCCAATGCCAGCTCATCGAAACGGCCGTTTTGAACATCGTCAACTACCAGACGCTGATCGCCACCAAGGCTTCCCGCATCAAACATGTCGTCGGCGACGATCTCACGATGGAATTCGGAACGCGGCGGGCGCAGGAGATGGACGCGGCCGTATGGGGCGCCAGGGCGGCGGTCATCGGCGGTTTTGACGGAACGTCGAACGTCCGGGCCGGAAAGCTGTTCGGCATTCCCGTGGTCGGCACGCACGCGCACGCGATGGTTCAGGCGTATGAAGACGAATATACGGCGTTTCGGCAGTACGCCTCCCGGCTCCGGCACTGCATTTTTTTGGTGGACACTTACGATACGCTGAAATCGGGCGTTCCGAATGCGATCAAGGTGGCGAAGGAGTTCGGCGGCCGCATCCGCTTTGTGGGCATCCGCATCGACAGCGGCGATTTGGCGTATTTGTCCAAACAGGCGCGCCGCATGCTCGACGAAGCGGGATTTCGGGACGCCAAAATTTTCGCCTCCAGCGACTTGGACGAGAACACGATCATGAATCTGAAAGCGCAGGGGGCGAAAATCGACGCCTGGGGCGTCGGCACGAAACTGATTACGGCCTACGACCAGCCCGCGCTGGGGGCGGTGTTCAAACTGGCGGCGATGGAAGACGAACAAGGCCGTCTGGTCGACAAAATCAAGATCAGCTCCAATCCCGAAAAAATGACGACGCCGGGGCTGAAAAAAATTTACCGCATCATCAACAGAAGGACCCGCAAGTCGGAGGGCGACTACATCGCGCTCGAGCACGAACGTCCCGACCTGGAACAACGGCTCACGATGTTCCATCCCGTGCACACGCATCTGAAAAAAGTCGTCACCGATTTTGATGCGCAGGAGCTGCACCATACGATTTTTGAAAACGGAAAACGCGTCTACGAATTGCCGGACGTCGCCGAAATCAAGCGGTACGTGAAGGACAGACTGGAACTGTTGTGGGACGAATACAAACGGACGCTGAATCCGTCGGAGTATCCCGTCGATTTGAGCCAGGCGTGCTGGGACAACAAGATGAGAATGATCCGGGAAGTGCGGGAATGGGTGGAACGCGGATCGGATGATGCGCCGTCGCCCACGTAGCCTTGCCCGGAATACAGCCTGCCGCACGACAAGCGGCAGGTTGCTTGTTCATCACGCGGGACACCGGAAAACCGGCCAATTCGCCATATCGAACAGGATGCAAGAATAACGGAGGGGACCGGAATGTTCATCAGCTTGAAGGATCATGTTCACGATGAGGAAGTGCGGCAGCTGCTCGCTTACCGCGCGTTGGATGATGAGCAGTTGAAGCAGACGATCGACGCCTACGGGAACGAAGATTTTCTGGAACTGTACGGCATCGCGGTCGACGGAGAGATCACCGGATTGATCGGATACGAATATCAGGGGGAAGGGACGCTTCTGCTCCGCGATTTGGTCGTGAAACCCGAATGGAGGGGGCTCGGATACGGCCGGGGACTGATCTTGGAAACGATCGCGCTGGAAGAGCCGCAGAAATTGGTCGTGGAAACGGATGACGAAACGGCCGTCGAATTTTTCCGGAATATCGGTTTTACGATATACAGCCGGGGGCTCGATGCGTTCGGGGGCGAAACGTTTCAATGCATTTATGAATGCACGTAAATGAAAACGCCGCGGCGAGGAAAGTCATGCGTTTCCGCGGAACAGCGGCGCATGACGGCTGCCGGATTCGGCGTTTTCATGCTGTTGTTCACTGCTGTTCACCGCTTTTTATTGCTTCATATCGCTTTTTATCGCTCTTCGCCGCTATCGTGTCCCCGATGTTTTCCCGCGGTTGTCCAGGCGTCCCGCAGCCGCTCCGTCTGCCGAGCCATCACTTGGTTGGACCTTTCCAAATAGTCCAAGATGACGGACAGTTCCTCCGGTCGGTAACGGGCGAACAAATCCAGCATGTCTTCGGCCATGCGCCCGAACAGCTCAAAGACCGGGCCCAGGTTGGCGTATACCGGTTCCACATACACGATTCGCCGATCGTCGGCATCTTTCACGCGGCGGACAAACCCGGCCTTTTCCAGACGGTTCAGCACACTGGTGATGGCGCCCGTCGTCAGGCCGGTCATGTCGGCCAATTGGCCGGCGGTCACCTTTTCCATGCCGAGGACGTAATCCAGGCATTTGTGATCCGTAATGTTCAAACCGAGAACTTTGGCGACATGCTGATGGAACATGACGGTCAGTGTGGAATGCTTTTTGGAGGCGTCCAAAAGAGCCTGGTGAAGATCCGGTTGAGCGTCGCCGATATGGTCCATTTCGGATTCCTCCATTGACCGAAGTGAAGCGGTGCTTGGTGCGCGTAACTATCCACCATTATAGCAAATCATGATGCAGAGCGCCGCTGTGCCAACGCACGCAAATTTGGGCGCACACCGCCGCTGACGCTATCATGTCAAACGATCACGATTCGAAACCCCGACCCGGGTCCGGGTTCCAAACAGGACGTCGGACGGTTCGCGAGCAATGTGAACCCATGTAAAATAAAGCACAGAAAATGGTTGCGGCACAATATCTTAATTATTAAAATATAGGGTGATATCTTAATAATTAAGATATTGGTCGGCAAGTTTACACATGATGGAGGAGGTACTAAATATTATGGCTAACAAAAAGCGTGCATTGATCATCGGATGCGGAATTGCGGGTCCCGCCGCGGCGATGTTTTTGAAACAGGCCGGCTGCGACCCGGTCATTTACGAAGCGATGCCGGGGCATGACGACTACAAGGGTTTGTTTTTGAACGTCGGCCGCAACGGCCTGCGCGTTTTGCAGAAACTCGGCGTGGAGAAAACGGTGCGTGCGGAAGGCATCGAAATGCGCGTCATGAACTTTCAAAGCGGCCGCGGCAAATTTTTGGGACAAGTCGGCAGCATGGAAGGCGAGCCGCAGGGGTATACGGTAAAAAGGGGATTTCTGCACAAAGCGCTGCGCGAAGCGGCGGAAAGGGAAAACATTCCGGTCCATTTCGGCAAGAGACTCGCGGGCGTGCAGATGAACGGGTCAACGGTGACAGCCGTTTTTGAAGACGGTTCGACCGCCGAGGGAGACGTGCTGATCGGATGCGACGGCATCCATTCCCGCACGCGGGAGCTCGTCGTTCCGAACGCCGCCAAACCGGAATATACGGGCTTGATCAGCTTCGGCGGATTTGCGAGGGGCGCGGCCGTGAAACGCGAACCGGGCGTTCAGCATATGATTTTCGGCAAAAAGGCCTTTTTCGGCTATCTCGTCAAAGAAGACGGCGAAATTTTTTGGTTCGGCAATTTGTCCTGGCCCGGCACGCCGACCCGAAAATCGCTGCAGGTCATCTCCGAGACGGAATGGCGGCGCCGTTTTCACGAACTGTATCGCTTCGATCCGGACCCGGTTCCGGACATTATCCAAAAAACGGAAGGCGGCATCGGAGTATACCCCATTTACGACATGCTCACCCAACCCGCCTGGCACCGCGGCCGCGCCGTGTTGATCGGCGACGCGATCCACGCGGTATCGCCGAACGCGGGGCAAGGCGCATCGCTGGCGCTGGAAGACGCGATGGTGCTGGCCAAGTGCATGAGGGATATCGACGACGCGGAAAAAGCATTCGCCCGTTTTGAGGCGCTTCGCCGCGAACGCGTGGAACGGATCGTCAAGTATTCCCGCAGCATCGGGCAGCGCAAACACGCGACCAACCCGGTCCAGGTGTTTTTCCGCGATTTGATGCTGCCGATCTTTCTGAAATCCGCAAACAAACATTCCAATGAATGGATGTACGATTACCGCATCGATTGGGAGGAAAAAGTGACCGGATAATGCGGTAGGGAGGACGCGACGCGGCCTGCCGTCGGTCCGTACGCATCACGGCGGATGAACGCCGTTTTCGTGAAACGTTCCTCCGAAGGCGTCGAAATCCTTCGGGCATACCCGAGACCAAGACACGGCCACGCTCTCAGGGAGCGTGGCTTTCTATGTTCCGACACGCCTCAACGCTTGTGCCGGTTCTCGTCCTCCAATACGTTTTCCCAATACGTTCTCCCAGTACGTTTTTTCGGTACGCCTTCCCAGACGCTTTCCCAGTACGTTCACCCTTTTTCCAATACGCTGATGGCGCGCCGGGCCGTGTTATAGGACCGTTACCGCATGGTGCGGCAAGGTCGAGATGAAATGCTCCGCATTCGCCAAAATCGGACAAATCGACATTTAATATCATTAAATATTCATGGGATTAAAATTAATGTCGAAAAATACTTGGGTTTCCGCACTTGATCCTTCGGCCGTGGCTTGGAAATCAATGGGTGGTGACGCTGATTGATCCGGTTTGCCGACCACAAGGTGACAAACGGTTTACGGACGGGGATCGGGTTTGCTCTTCGTTCGTGTGCATGCGATGATTCTCGTGCTTAAGTTATAATAATCCTGTACATGTTCTGTAAAGTCGCAAAAAATTCTTATACAACCCTGATGAATGGGGGGGCATGACGACGATGACCTATGATGACGACGTGAAGAAAAGGCTGCGGCGTGTCGAAGGGCAGGTGCGAGGCGTGTTGAAAATGATGGAGGAGGAAAAAGACTGCCGCGATGTCGTCCACCAGCTGTCCGCCATCCGGAGCGCCGTCGACAAGACGATGGCCTACATTGTCGCGGTCAATTTGCAACAGCGCATTTTGCAGGAACGCGATCGCGGAATGGACACCGGCCCGCTCGTCCGGGAAGCCGTTGAATTGTTGATCAAAAGCAGGTAGAATCGATTGGCGTTACCCGGGAGATCGAGGCATCGAGTTTTGGAACCGAATGCCGCAGCCTGCACATCATTTCGGAGGGATGCTGTCATGGGATGGACCGGAAACCGGTGCGTTGACCGGCGGAAACCGGGGCAGTCTCCGGCCTCGCCGGTGAGAGCGGTATGAACAACATTCAAATCGGGACGATCGTGCTGAACGGCTCGTTGATGATGGCGCTCGTATTCGGCGCGGCAGGTTGGTGGGCGGTCCGGCTGCGGTCTCGCCGGTCCGAGCACCGCGCGCCGCTCGTCCATGCGCTGTCCAACGCTTTTTGGATATGGCTCGTCATCTGGAAAGCAAGTTATGCGCTCTTTCATCCCGCGGATACGTTCCGGGAGCCGATGTCGCTCGTCTACTTCGACGGAGGTTGGCGCGGCGTCGCGTTGGCGTCGGCGGCGGCCGCTTGGTATGGCTGGCATTATCTGACGCGACGGTCCGTTCCCGCACGCGTGCGGCTCGATGCGCTGCTTGTCTATATGCTGGCGGGTTGGACGGCGGCGGGTCTATTGAAGACGGCGGCCGGCGCGGCAGCCGTGCGGGAGATGGCCTCCGGCGTCGTGGTTCCGGCGATGTTGCTCGCCGTGTACTGGATGATCTTTTCTTCGGCCGACGGAAAGTTTCGGCCCGCCGCCGCGACGCGTGCGGCCGACGGCAAACCGCTGACGAAAGGACAAGCCTTCCGCGCCAATGCGGCCGCTCTCCTTCTGCTCTCGGGGCTTGTCGTTTACGGAGTGTATGAAACCGTTGTGTCAACGGGAACGGGTGACGATTCGGAAGAAACGGCGAATTTCGCGAAAGGTGCGGAACAGGCGGCGCTCCGTGCCGGCATTGCCACAGGCGAGCCGGCGCCCGATTTCGAGCTGAAGAATCTGGACGGCGCGTCGGTCCGGCTTTCCGACTATCGGGGGAGCGTCGTCCTGCTCAATTTCTGGGCGTCCTGGTGTCCGCCGTGCCGGGTGGAGATGCCGCACATGCAGCGTTTTTACCAAGACTATGCCGCAAAGGGCGTCGTCGTGCTCGGCGTCAATTTGACTGCAACCGAGGAGCATCCCGATCGGGTTCGGCCGTTCGTGGAGAAGCGGCAGCTGACTTTTCCCGTTGTGCTGGATGAAAAAGGCGAAGTGATGAAGGCGTACCAGGTGGTCGGCTATCCCACGACGTATTTGATCGACGAGGACGGAACGGTCCGGGAAAAGTTCGTGGGCGTGCTCGACTACGAAAAAATGAAAAAAGCGGTGTCCCGCGCGCGCCGGACGGCGGCCGCTCACATTGACATCGCGCAGCCGGAGCATAATAATGGAATCAACGATGTCCACCAGTCGAGAAATGAGGACGACACGGGATGAACCTCCACATCACTTCGCGGGCCGTCGCTTGTCTGAAAGAGGAATGGGGATTCGCCGACGGCGACGATATCAAGATTTATGTCCGGTATACCGGCGGCGGGGAAGAACCGCTTGCGCTCGGCATCATGAAGGAGCCGCCGTCGCCTTCGATTCCGATCGACCGCGTGACCGCCGGGGGAATGACGTTTTACATGGAACGGGACGACCAGTGGTTTCTCGAAGGGCGGACGCTTACCATCGACGCCTCCGGCGATCAAATCCGGTTTATCCTCGGAGATGACACATAGAAATCATGGAGAGGAGCCGTATTAAGGCAGCATGTGGAAACGTTGGTTTAAGAAAACACCGCCCGCGCCGGCATGCGAGGAGCAGACGTTCGACCCGTCCGGGCCGTGGATCGAATTGAAAGGCAGAAAAATCCGGCGCAAAGCGAATCCGGTCGTCGGCGTATCCATCCTGGAGCTCGCGGAAAAGCACGGCGTTGACTGGAGTTCAAACTGCCGCAGGGGCACGTGCGCGCGCTGCCGCTGTCTGGTGATCGAAGGGCGCGAATTTTTGACCGAACCGAACGCCGCGGAAATCGACCGCCTGACGGAGGAGGAAATTGACAAAGGCTATCGTCTCGGCTGTCAGGCGAGAGTGGAGCGTTGCGGAAATATTGTCGTACAACACGCTTCCTATTTTTTATAAAAGGTTGATTTCGCCCGATACATCAACTTTCAGAAACTTTGGAATCATTTTCAGATGAGAATCGTATGTTGACAATAGAACGTATTTTCCTCATAATAGGATTGAATGTTCGGTACGATGAAAAGAAAATGAGGATCCGATATTGAGAGAAAGGATGATTCGCTCATGGCCTATGTGATCACTTCGGCTTGTATTGACGAAAAAGCGGCGGAGTGCGTCGAAGTTTGTCCTGTGGACTGCATCAAAGAAGGGGAAGACCAATACTACATCGACCCGGACACTTGTATCGAATGCGGGGCATGTGAAGCGAGTTGTCCTGTATCTGCCATCTATTACATTGACGACGTGCCGGAAGAAGAGAAACATTTCATTCAGAAAAACGCGGACTTTTTCAAGAAATAATCCATTATCTCCTGCGAACAATGCCATCCGGACCGGAACGATCCGGATGGCATTTTTTTTGTATCGGCCGCGGTTTCGGAGATGATTCCGCCTGTCCTTCGGCACGTCCTGTGCCGGGAAAGGCGGAGAAGGAATATGCCGCGGGCGCATCGTCTAACAGTGGCCGATTCGGCCGCACACACCGGGATCATCGTCAGTCGAAAACGGCCATCCATCTTGATCGAACTTTGAAGAATGATGTCATCTGTGATAAGATCAGAGTAATAGTTTGCCAGATATTGCATGAGGTGTATCGATGGACCGCGGACGGAAGAAGCTGTTTCGGTACGGCACCGTTTTGATGTTTACGATATTTGCAGCGATGATATGGCGGCAGGATGCGTACGCCCTGGAACAAAAAAAGGCGGAATTTGCACTAAAATCCGGCAAGAAGCAAGTCATCTACGTTCAATTTCATCCGTCGGAAAATTTGATGATCCGTCCGGCCTTCGCCGAGGGCGGTATCGGCAGCACATCGTCGCTTTCCGATATGGCGAAACGGCATCAGGCGGTCGCCGCCATCAACGGAACGTTTTTCAATGCCTATGATCCGAACGATTTGCATCCGATGGGCGCCATCATGATCGACCGCGAATACGCGCACATTCGCGGCGGCGCGGTGGTCATGGGAATTACCGCTTCCGGAGAGCTGGAATTTTCCTTCAACCATTATTTGCGGATCGAAGGAACGATCAACGGATCGTCCGGTTCCAAATGGTACGCTTCATTCATCAACCATATGTTGACCGCCCCGAATGAGATCGTCATCTTCACGCCGGAATACCGCGAGCGGCGATTGTCGTACCCCGGCACGGTCATGATCGTCGTCGCCGGCGGCGTCGTGCAAGAAGTGCGGCGCGATGCCGCCGACATCCCGAATGACGGTTTTGTGATCGTCTATGGAGCGGACAAGACCAAGGAAGCGGAAAAATTTCACGTGGGCGATACCGTCGCGTATCGCGTGGACGCGCCGCCGGTGACGGACGTGGCGCAGCATTTGATCAGCGTCGGACCCAAACTGCTGACGGACGGCAAGATCGATATCGATTTTGAACGTGACGGCATCCGGGATCCGAAGATGACGTCCGCTTCCGCGCAGCGCAGCTTCATCGGGAAAAAGGCGGACGGCACGATCGTAATGGGCACGGTCGGTCATGTCACCATCGCCGAATTGGCCGACCTGCTGCAGCGGATGGGTCTCACCGACGCGATGAATTTGGACGGCGGCGCCTCGTCGGGGCTGTTTTACAACGGCAAGCTGCTGACCCAACCCGGCCGGCAGCTCAGCAACAGCCTGGTCGTCGTGCGGCAGGCGCGGACGCCGCGCGTTCAGGTGAACGGGGAAGAGCAATTTTTTGGGAACGGGCGTCCTTATCTGGAACAAAAAACGACGATGGTTCCCGTCGAACTGCTGGAGACGATCGGCGCTACGCTGTCCTGGAGCACGGACGGCAAGGAAGTTGTCGTGCAGCGGCTTTATGAACGCGTCGTGCTGAGGGAAGGGTCCAAAACAGTAATTGTCAACGGTCAGGAAAAATCCATGCCCGTCCCTTCCGCGAAAAAGGGAGGACGGCTGTATGTTCCGCTGCGCATCGTCAGCGAGGCGTTTGGTGCGGACGTCCGGTGGGACGCCCAATCGTATCTTGCGTCCGTTTCCAGTGAAATCGGGACGGCGGAACGTCATTATGGGGCGGCCATGGAACTCCGGTCCGGACTCTATGGTCTCCATCGCGGTTCTCCGGAATGGCAGGAGCGTGCGTATGAATTCGCCGGTCATCTCATTCTTGCGCTGCGGCTGGATCCGGGACATGAAGCGGCGCGCACGCAGCTGTCGTGGTTGGGATTCGAACTGGATAACGACGATACTCGCTGTCCGCCCAGCACCGCCTGTCTCGTTCTCGGTTGGTCGGCTTACCGCGCCGGCCAGATGAACGAGGCGATCCAAGCTTTTGAAGTCGCGCTGCAGGTTCCTTCCGACGAAGCGCAGGCTCACTATGGACTGGGGCTCGTCTACCGCCAGCCGGACACGTATGATCTCGCCGCATCGGAGGCGCATTTGCGCAAAGTCATCGAGCTGGCGCCGGAAAGCGAGGAGGCGGAGCGTGCCCGCGCCTTGCTGTCCACGTCGGCAAATCATTCAAGGTTTTTCACATCTTAGGGGAGACGAATTTGAACGATCGAAGCGCCATCTTTCATCCTTTGACCCTCGTTCGGGCCGCCGGGATCATCGACGGCGTGTCGCTGCTCGTGCTGCTGTGTATTGCCATGCCGTTGAAGTATTGGGCGGGCATGCCGCTGGCGGTAACCATTGTCGGCACCGCGCACGGCGGTATTTTTATAGTATATCTGCTTGCCGTCGTCTATGCGCAGGTGCGTTTGCAGTGGCATGTCAAATGGACGCTGCTGTCCGTGCTTGCCGGCTTTGTGCCGGCGGCCAACTTTATTTTGGAGCGATATTTCCGGAAGCATAGCGACCGTTTTCCCATTCGGCCTATTCCGAAAATTTGGCTCGTTTACGCCATCGTCCTGTTTACGTTCATCGACCTGTTCACCCAACTGCCCGTCATGAGCACCTATGCGGGTTCGCTCGGGGCGAGCGCGGCGGTCGCCGGCTTTGTCGTGGGCATGTATTCCTTGTCCAACACGTTTGGAAATGTGTTCTCGGGGATGATGACGGACAAATACGGGGCGTACCCCATTTTGAGTTCGGGCCTGCTGCTGTCGAGCGCGTCCCTTTTGCTGTACAGCGCTGTCGACAACGTCACAGGCCTTGTTCTGTTGCGTTTTTTGCACGGTTTTTGCAGCGGGTTGATCGTTCCCGCCGCATTTGCCTATTTGGCCAATCAGACCCGATCGGAAAAGCAGGGGAGCCGCAGCGCCATAACCGGCTCATTTGTCGGCATCGCCGCCATCGTCGGCCCCGCTTACAGCGGCATCATGGCCAGCCGGACGTCGGTGCCGTTCGTCTTTGCCACCGTTGCGGTGCTGGGGCTGGCGCTGTTCGCGGCCACGCTGCGGTATTTGAAAACGCATTTGGATCGGACCGCGAGAGACAAACGAGGAAGGGGAAAGCTGAGGCTGAACAAGGGAACGGTACAGGCGTACGCCGGCGCGTTTTTTCTCATGTTTTCCCAAGGGGCGCTCGCCTATTTGCTGCCGCTGCATGTGGAACGGCTCGGTTACAGTTCGCGGCTGAGCGGGACGCTGATGAGCATGTTCGGCATTGTCGCCGTGGCGCTGTTCGTGCTGCCGACCAACCGGTGGTTCGACAAGGTGCCGCCGCTCGCCACTTTGGCTACCGGACTCGGATTGATGGGCGTAAGCCAGATATTGATCGGTCACAACAGCGGCATGTACGCTCTGTATGCGGTGCTCGCGATGTACGGCGTGGGCTTTGCCCTGCTGTTCCCATCGATGAACACGCTGCTCATCCGGTCGACCGCGAGCGATCATCGCGGACAAGCCTACGGCTATTTTTACGCGCTGTTTTCGCTCGGGGTTGTGGCCGGTTCATCCGGCATCGGTCTGCTTCCGGTATCGCTGGAGCGGCAGTTTTGGGCGACCGGACTCGTGCTGCTCGCTTGCGTCCTCGGTTTGTCGCTGTCCGCCGTCCGGTTCCGCCGGTGAATTCCGCAGGTGAACTCCGGTTTGAAAAAAACAATTGGCACGCGGCCTGGAGAATTCTTCCTGATCAACAAAGAGAAAGGAACACGACGATGCTCAGAAACGAGGATGTGTATCATCGACAAATTTCCGATCCATACGAACGGCTGATCTCCTGTGAGGACTACCTGGGCAACATTCCCCGGACGCTGCAGGAGATTGCGGATTTTCGCGGCAAAGTGGCGGTGGATTTGGGCGCCGGGACCGGAAGGTTGAGCCGCATGGTCGCGCCGTATGCGCGAAAGGTGATCGCCGTCGATTTTGCGCAGGACATGCTCAGAATCGCCGCCGAAAAACTGCAGCAAATCGATCCTCCCGTCGACTGGTCCGTCCACGTGTCGGACATGCGGCACATTCCCTTGGAAGATCAGGCCGCCGACATCGTGATGGCCGGATGGAGCCTTTGTTATTTGGCAAGTTCCAACGACCCGAACTGGGAGCAAAACCTGGCGCGGGTGATGGCGGAAACGGAGCGGGTGCTGCGGGACGGCGGAGCCGTGATCATTTTGGAGACGCTGGGAACAGGCAACGAAGAGCCGGTCGTTTACGATTTTTTGCAAAACTATTTCGATCAACTGACAGGGAAATACGGATTTCAGCACAAAAGCATCCGGACGGATTACCGGTTTGATTCGGTGCAGGAGGCGGCGCAGATGGCGGAACAGTTTTTTGGCGAGAGCGTCGGACGGCAGGTCTTGGAGAATGGATCCCGCATCGTTCCCGAATGCACCGGCGTGTGGTGGAAAACCGTACGGAAATCGTTTGTGTCGAACCATTGATGGAGGTTTTACGTGACGAATAATCGGCGACCGGAGACTTCGCCGGCCATCGATCGGCGGATGACGGAAATCCGGTACCGGTTGGGCGAGAAAGCCACCATGGGATGCCAAAAGTTTCGTACGCTCGCATTATGCGTATTGTGCCAGGATATCCCGGGCGCGGGATACGATCAACTCCCGCAGTTCGGCCGGTTCCAGCACCGTCACGTCCGGACCGCAGCCGAGCAGGACGGAACAGGCGGTGTCCAACGTTTCAAAATCGGCTTCGGCTGTGGTCCGATCATCGTCTTGCGAATGAATGCGCAAGATGCGGACATACCGTTCGCTTTCCAACCTTTGCATCGCGACAGCGGTTGCCCGGATCACCGCGGAGTACGACGGCAGCGCGGCCTTGAATTTGCGCATCGACTGCTCCCAATGTTCCGCCAAACGAAACGTGGGCGGACGTCGGAACGTTTCCTCCGTCATTTGCGCGCGGACGATGCGGGACACCCGATACGTGCGAATGTCCTCATCCACGCCGGCGACGAGATACCAAATCGCCCCTTTCACGACGAGGCCGAGCGGGTTGACGACCCGTTCCGCGGTGCCCTCGTCTTTTTTGTATTCGATGCGCAGCTTTCGTTCCGCCCATACCGCTTCCTGAACGACGGGCAGATATGGCGTCGTTTCTTTCCGCTCATACCAGCCGGCGCCGTCCACATGGATTTTTTCCCGCACTTGTTCCGCTTCCGAACGGTAAGACATCGGCAGGGCGGACAGCAATTTCCATATTGCGCGTTCAAACGCCCGACTTTTGCCGAGATCTTCCACCGCCCGCGATGAAGACAGCATGAGGAGCGCCATCATTTCCTCTTTGGAAAGCCCGTTCAGCGCGCTGCGGTATCCTTCCGCCAAATACCATCCGCCCGCGGCTCCACGTTTCGCGTATACCGGGATACCCGCCGCGCTCAACGCATCCATGTCCCGCAGGACGGATCGCTCCGACACTTCCAGTTCCTTCGCGATTTCGCGGGTTTTCATCCCCGGCTGACGCTGCAAAAGCAGAAGAATGGAAAGCAGCCGATCCGCTCGCATCGTTTAATCCCCCAATCTGATTCCCGTACATTCTGTTAAGGTGCACATCATGATGACGGCGTTGTCATGATGATCCGGTCCCTGGGCAAAGAAGAACATTCTTGTGCTTTGAACATGTATGAAAGAAGTCCGGATACGGTGATCATAACACAAAATCATGACAGAAGGTGTCATCATGCTCTGTTACCGTAATAGAGGGAACGCGCCTTGAACGCGATTCAAGGAAATATTGTCCATGGGGTGAATCGGAAATGGAAACACAACGGAACCAAGCGCAAGCGATGAAGTCTGTCGGGATGTCGGTGGATTTGGAAGGAACAGTGGCCGTCGTCGCCGGCGCGACGCGGGGAGCCGGCCGGGGGATCGCCGTCGCGTTGGGAGAAGCGGGAGCGACCGTTTATGTGACCGGCCGCAGCGTCCGGGGCAATCCGTCCGACATCGGCAGGCCGGAAACGATCGAGGAAACGGCGGAACTCGTCACTTCGCGGGGCGGGCGAGGCATTCCCGTACGCGTCGACCACACGGTGGAAGCGGAGGTGCGGGAACTGTTCGAACGGGTAAGGCGGGAACAAAACGGCGTCCTCGATGTGCTCGTGAACGACGTATGGGGAGGGGAGAAACTGACGGAATGGGGAAAACCGTTCTGGGAGCTGTCTCTGGAAAAAGCGCTGCTGATGCAGCGCCGCGCCGTGCACAGCCACATGATCACGAGCCATTACGGCGCTCCATTGATGGTGGAACGCAAGCGGGGGCTGATCATCGAAGTGACCGACGGCGTCGACTACCGGTACCGCGGCAATGTGCCCTACAGTCTGGCCAAAATCTCCGTCATTCACCTGGCGAAGGCGATGGCGGAAGATTTGCGTCCGCACGGCGTCACCTGCGTCGCTTTGACGCCGGGTTTCCTGCGCTCGGAGGAAATGCTCGATTATTTCGGAGTGTCGGAACACAATTGGCGGGACGCGGTCCAAAAAACGGATTTCGATCCGAACGCGAAGCATTTTATCGCCTCGGAAACGCCGGCCTATATCGGCAGGGCGGTCGCGGCGCTGGCGGCGGACCCCAACGTGTTCGAAAAGACCGGGCAGGCGCTCAGCACCTGGTCGCTGTCCGAAGAGTACCCGTTTACGGATGCGGACGGCAGCCGTCCGCATTGGGGCAATTATTATCGCACTCACTTTTGAGATGAAGGATGACGAAAGTGGAATCTTGGGCTGGCAACAAGATCACGGCATTAAATATTGACTGCATAAACTTTGGTCGAATGCCGCTCGTTTTTTCGCTTTGATCGGTGTTTCTCGCGACCGATGTCGAACCGGGACCGTCTTTGGTTATGCCGCGGACAAGTCCCGGTTCGCGCATTTCTTTTTCAGCCGCTCTGCTGCATTTTCCGATACATGTATTCGATCAGTTCTCTGCGCCGGATGATGCCGATAAATTTGGAGGCGTCGTCCACGACAGGGATGAAGTTTTGATCCACGGCGAGGTTGACGATTTCATCCATTTCGGTTTGCACGCCGATGGGCTTGACGTTTCGTTGAAGCGGAATCTCTTTGAGAAGGACGTCTTTCGTTTTATGAAAATCCAAACCCGGCGTATTTTTTAATTTCCACAGCAAATCGCCTTCCGTCAGCGTCCCCACATATTCGCCGCTCTGGTTCAAAATCGGGATCGCCGTGTAGCGGTGGTACTCCATTTTTTCCATCGCCTGTCTCATCGTAAAATGATCGAAAATATATGCCACGTCCTGTTTCGGAATCAGAAAAAAAGTGACGTTCATCGTGTTCATCCTTTGCTGGCTTGTACTGTTCCATCCGCTGCGTTTGCCGGCGATGCGAGGGAGGGAATTGCAAAATTTCCCCCAAATATTATAGCAAACAAAGGTTCGAAGTGCATGCGAGCCCGGCGCATGGTGGATACCCGGCACATCATGGGATTTTTCACCTTTCATCTTGCAACCTTTTGCCTCCGTGCGGGGTATTTCTTATGAGAGGAGGTTCGGATGTGACCGATGGATCGCTTTCCGTGAACGAACAGATCGACGAAGTGCTGCGCACATATGCGGATATGGTGTACAAGCTCGCGCTTTCCCAGACCAAAAACCGGGCGGACGCCGATGACGTCTTTCAGGAAGTGTTCGTTCGCTACATGAGAAATACGAAACCTTTCGCCAGCGAAGAGCATCAAAAAGCTTGGCTGATTCGGGTGACCATCAACTGCAGCCGCAAGCTGATGCGGTCCGCCTGGTTTCGGCGCACCGTCGCGCTGACGGACCGGCCCACCGAACCGCCGACGTTTGATACGAAAGAGAAAAGCGAAGTGTACGAAGCGGTGCTGCGGCTGCCGAGGAAATATCGAACGGCGATTCATTTGTTTTACTACGAAGACATGTCCATTGCCGACATCGGCAAAGCGCTGCGCCTCCCCGAATCCACCGTCAAATCGCATCTGGCGAGGGCGAGACGTTTGCTGAAACAGCAGTTGGAAGGAGAATGGGACCATGAATATAAACTTATATAAACAGGCCATGGAAGATATCGCCGTGAATCCCGAGTTGGTTCGGGAGACGGCAATACGAATGATAGGGATAGCATCAACGGAAAAACGACTTCACCGACGAATGATCAAGCGATACGCATTCTTCAGCGGTTTGGCGGCGATCGTCACGGCTGCGCTGCTGCTTCCGGGCATCGTTCAGGATGCACCGCATACAGGGCGGAACCCCCATATCCCGTCCAATCCGGATGGCGCGGTCGCAACCGATCCGGATCCCGGACAAGACCGAAAAGCGGAACCGGATCCATATGTGACACTGCCCCAAATCACCCAATATTACGAGCCGTATCAACCGTCCGATGAAATCTCCGGGAAACTGAAAGCGCCCAAACTCCCCTTTACCTATGAGGAACTCAAACAGGAAAGCCAAGCGGTCATTTTGGTCACCGTCCGTGACGCGGGAGTTTACAGCAAAAAAGATCTACCCCTGCATCCGAAATTCAGCGTGAATCTCGCGAATTTTCTCTATACGGTGCAAATCGACCGAGTGTTGAGCGGCAGCTTGCCGGAGTCGGAAGGCGACACGGTGGCCGTCGGCGAAATCGCGGTGGCGCATTTGCGCTCCGAAAGTGCGGAATCGGAAAACCCTATGTGGGAGTTTGTTCCTTACACGCTTCGGCCCGAAGCGGCGAGAACCTTGAAAGCGGGGAAGCAATACGTGTTGTTTGTCGCCGAAAAAGACGACACGGACGTGTACCGGCTGTCCTGGGACGGGTTTGGCGTATTCCCCATGGATTACATCGCCGAAGAAGCGGCAAACCATTCGCTGCGCGAGCTCCAGGAACAATACCGGCACGTCGAAGAAGTCACGCGGGCGCCGATGGAAAACGACTTGCTGTACCGGCTCTGCAGCTTGTATATCCACGAGGAGTTGCTGTAGCCCATGCCTCCAAGTGCCTATATCCGGCATTGTGGCGGATTGGCGGCACAATGCTTCACGTTATTTGTCTTCCGTTGGCCACCCGATATTTGGAGGAAAAGGAAAATATCGGTGACGGAAGAACGGTATTGAGTGCCGGGAGATAGCTCACGGAAATACCGGTGATCAAAAGGTTGGTTGTCAACCAAACTCAGTTCGGACACGCATGTGGTCCGGACTTTTTGTTTTTCTTCGGCTTGCCTCCATCAAGTTTACAAATGTGGACAATAATCTGCTTTACTGGGAAAATGTTCCTGATCTATGATGAAGCTACCACTTGATTGGGGTAGAATGCAAGCCTACTGGGATTCAATGGGACTGCGACGTTGTTTTTGGGCTTTGTATCCGAACTTTTCATCTGCTCGGAAACGTCGAATGGCGTGGATGAGAATGTGTCTCGATTTTCGCGGACTAGGTTTATCTTCGTGAGGTTAGGAGGAACACATGAAGCGGTATTTCTTGTTTGGCATGTTGTTGACAATCATCGTCATGACAACGATTGCGTTTATTATGCTTCGCTATGCCGGTAATGGGACGTCGCGCACAGTGTTGGAAGCTATCGAAGCCGTCAGGGGAGAAGGCATCATCGACTATGTGATTCATGAACGTGAAACGTCCGGTGGTGTTCTTGTATTTTATCTTCGGATGGACGATGACGGTCAGGTGGTCACCTGTGTGGAGTTTGTACGTAAAGTGGGAAAGGGTTGGAAATGGGTGCATGGCGGAGGCCATAGCCGTTCCAGTATCCGGTTGAACTTGACGGATGAGGAAGCCGGAAACGCGTTTTTTTCCGCCGAGTTGTCCTTACCAGGCGGTTTACGCATGGATCGTGAGCCTTTCCCGCTTGTTTACGGCGTGGTGGTGCACCCGGAAATTTCCAGAATCATCGTGGAAGATCGTCATACCGGCATGTTGAGACAGGCCGATATCGTGGAGATTACCGACAAGTTCAAATTGTACAACACAATGTTGGGTACATTGCAATCACATGGCTCGCAAGGCCAGGGATGGAATGTGATCGGTTATGATCGGGAAGGAAACGAAATGAAGACCGCAACCTTGGAACCGAATCGATCGTGGTCCAGCTCCAACGGAGAAATTTCGAGATGATCAACGGAACGCTGATGCCTGAATTCACTTTTCGTTCATTCCGCTTTTCCGTCGATCGTGGAAGCGCGAGAGGGGGCGGAGCGGGAGTGGCAGCAGCATTTTATTCATTTTCTGCAGCAGCTTGATCGTTCCCGGTTGAAATCGATCGGAGAGTATGTCGACGACATCGAATATGAGCAAATCAAATTTGTGTGAAGCATTTTCGACTTGTGGCGGGCGACCTGTGCCTTATTGTCGCATTACTGTCCTTCGATAAAAAGAAGTAGATCCCTTGTGCCTGGAAACATGGGGAGTCTACTTCTCCTTGTCTCCATTGCCGACCGCCCTTGGCGGCGATCTGCTGCACGGCCGCGGATGTTGGCGCATCCGCGATCACGGCTTTTGCGGCTTCATCTTACCAAGGCGGCGCGGATATCTGCGAATGTCGCGCTGTTTGCGACACCGGATTCGCTTTGACGGTTTACAGATCCGGAATGGCCGTGCTTTGTTCTTTCGGCGCAGCGATGCCGAACAAAAACATGGTGCGAAACTGTTCGCCGAGAAACCGCAAATCGTGAAACTGGGCCACCACGTCCGGCCGGGCGAAATATTCGGTAATGCCCTGCATGTACACCATCAGGATATGGGGCGACAGTTCCTTGCGAATGACGCCTTCTTCCTGGCCGCGCACGATCAGGTCCCGCAGCTGATCATGCATATGCGTGCGATAATACGTCAGCAAGTCCGTGACGATTTGCGGATACAGTTCCAGGCTTTCCCGAATAAACCGTTCGGGTATGACAGGCATGTTTCGGTAATCGAGGATCGACGCGAGGGCGGACAAGGTGTCGGGGCTTTCTTCGATCTTTTGATTCATGATGGCATGCTGTTCCCTCACGTAGCGATCCATCACCGCGCCGACCAGCCGGTCTTTGCTCTGAAAATATTTGTAGATCGTCATCTTGGCGACCGGCACGGCGGCGGCGATTTCGTCCATGCTGACGGAGGCGACCCCTTTGTCAAAAAAAAGTTCCGTCGCCTTCGCCAAAATTTGTTCTCTTTTGTCCGGTTTCAAGTTCCATCCACGTCTCCCGTTTTGCCGGCCTTCCGCATTTCGTGTCCGAGCGGTTTAGCCGGCAATGTCCTTATTGCGATAATACCCGAAAGCTCCGGCGCAGCACAAGAGAATGACCAGCAGCATGACCGTCACATCTCGTCCGGCGATGCCGTTATTCGCGACGGCCGCCGCGTCCACAAAGGAGAACACGCTCACATGGCGCAAAAAGTCGAATCGGCCGGAAAGCCCCGCGATGACATGCAGCGCATAGGACAATAACACAATGCCGAGGGCGAGCGAAACAATGCTCCGGCTGCGCCGCATCGTCGCCGACAACAGGAACGAAACGGAAGCGACGGTTACATGGAGCAGGAACGCGGCCAACATGTACCAGGCGAGAATGTCCAGTTCCACCGCTTCGTCCGAAAATCCCGTGCAGGCAAAACTGATCGCGGTGATGGCCGCATTCAACACAAACAGGTTGGTAAGCACGGCCGCCAGTTTTTGACCCGTCACCGCCGCGCGGGTGACCGGCTTGGAAAGCAAGAATTCCGCCGTATGATCGTTTTCTTCCTTGGCCAGGATGCCCGCCGCCAGAAGCGCCGCGTACACGCTGCCGACCAAGGTATTGATCAGATGCACTTCCACACCGTAATATCCGGTGAACGTGCCCAAATTCAAGGTGTTCATGCCGAACACGTTTTGTAACGGCGCGGGAAACAATTCAAGCATATCTTCCATTTCCTTCGCATTTTCGGCAAAGGACGGATAAACGCTCATCATCAGCAGCACCAGCCCGCACAAAACCGCGGTCCAAATGATCAGCCCCCTGGCATTGCATTTCCATTCTCTTCGGTAAATCATCCGCTATACACCCCTTCTTTGTCCGATTTGTATTCATGCATGAAGATTTCCTCCAGCGACGGCTCCCCGATGTGGATATCCATTATGGGAAGCTGTCGGGCATAGTCGAGCAGGTCGCGGACGTTTCCGCTGAAGAGCAGCGTCTGCACGTTGCCGCTGATGTCCTGGCGGATGACGCCGGAGAGGTCGGTTTCTCGCACCGGCTGCGGCTTGGCGTCTGTGGCGAAGGTGAGCACGACGGTTTTGAAATTGCTGTTGACGAGCTGACTCACCGAGTCCACCCGGACGAGCCGGCCGTCCCGGATGATGGCGACGCGCCCGCACATGCGCTGCACTTCGCTGAGAATGTGGGAAGAAAAGAAAATGGTCGTTCCCCGGTTTTGCTCCTCCTTGAGCAAATCAAAGAACACATGCTGCATGAGCGGATCGAGCCCGCCGGTCGGTTCGTCGAGAATGAGCAGGCGGGGGGAGTGAAGCAGCGCCTGGACGATGCCGACTTTTTTCCGGTTGCCGAAACTGAGGTCCGCGATTTTGCGCGACAGATCCAGATCGAGCCGCTCCGCCAGACGCCGCATTCGGTTTTCGTCCAACTTCCCGTGAAAGCCGGCGGAATACCGCAGCAGATCCGCCACTTTCATGTCGTCGTAGTAATGCACCTCACTCGGCAGGTACCCCGTATCGCGCCGGATGTCCCGGGAGTCCCGCACGATGTCTTTCCCGAACACTTTGGCCGATCCCGCGGTGGGATGGATCAGGTTGAGCAAGAGGCGGATCGTCGTGCTTTTGCCGGCGCCGTTCGGTCCGATGAATCCGAAAATTTCGCCTTCTTCGATGGAGAAGGTCAATTCCTCAATGCCCCGCCGCTTCCCGTACCGTTTCGTCAGGCGGTTCAGTTCCACGATCGCCATCCGGATCCCTCTTTTCGATTGGAATATACTAATAATATTATTTTAGTACATTATAATCCTGAAACAGCAAAAAATAAAGGATATTTTATACTACAAAATACAATTTAGTATATGAACAACCCATCGGGCTAACGACACTTGACTCATGGCAGCTCGGAAAGGCAAGATCGCGATACGGAACATCATATTTTTCGTAAACCCGTGTAAAATTGATTTGAACATTGCGGGGGAATTGGCAAGATAAACTGATCAGAACGAACAATAGCCAATGATGAGAAAATATGTTCGCATATTGGCAAAAATGTGGTACAATATGGATGCACGTGTAAAAAAAGGAGGTTTCCTAATGGTGGTGCCCCAGCTGCCCCGAACGACACCCGAAGAGCAAAACGTCCGGTCTGAAGGCATCGTGCGGTTTTTGGATGAGATTCATCGTCAGAACCTTGAACTGCACAGCTTCATGTTCGTCCGGCACGGTCATGTGATCGCGGAAGGATGGTGGGAGCCGTATCGGCGTTCCTATCCACACATGCTGTTTTCCCTCAGCAAAAGTTTCACCTCCACGGCGATCGGATTTGCCGAAGCGGAGGGACTGCTGACTTTGGACGACCCTGTCATCGGATATTTTTCGGAAGATTTGCCGGAGGAGATATCGCCGAATTTGTCGGCCATGCGTATCCGCGATCTGTTGACGATGGGTACGGGACATGACAAGGATACGTTGGATCGGCTGTTGCAAAGCGAGGACGGGAATTGGGCAAAGGCATTCCTGTCGGCTCCCGTCGTGCATCCGCCCGGTTCCCGCTTTGTGTACAACAGCGGTGCGACGTACATGCTGTCTGCCATTTTACATAAGGTCGCCGGCCAGTCCTTGTTGGATTATCTGGAACCCCGTTTATTCAAACCGCTGGGTATTGTCGGCGCCACTTGGGAAACTTGTCCGCGCGGCATTGCCGCCGGCGGGTGGGGGCTGAGCATCACCACGGAAGATATCGCCAAGTTCGGGCAACTGTACCTTCAGAACGGCGTCTGGAACAACCATCAGCTGCTTCCCGACGGATGGGCGAATAAGGCTTCCTCAAAACAAATTTCCAACGGCGACGGCGGGGAGAGTGATTGGACGCAAGGGTACGGCTACCAGTTTTGGCGCTGCCGGCACGGCGCATATCGCGGGGATGGGGCTTTCGGGCAGTTTTGCGTCATCATGCCGGAGCAGGATGCGGTGATTGTCATGACCGGCGGCCACCACAAGTTGCAGGAGGCGATGAACGCCGTTTGGAACCATCTTTTGCCCGCGATGGAGAGGGAAAAGCCGAAAGAGGATCAAGCGAAACACGCGGAATTGACGGCCAGACTGGACGGATTGCGGCTGAACTTCCCGCAGTATGCATCGTTTTCCGCCGTTGAACATCAATTGCACGGTCGGACGTATGAATTTGAAGCGAATCCAACCGGAGTTCGGCAAGTGACGGTTGCCTTCGAAGAGCATATGGCTTTGCTGCACATCCAGAGCGGGGCAGGGGAGCAAACGGTGACGTTTGGCAGGAATGGCCAATGGAGGGAAAACAAGGTCCAGGTGACTCCGACGGTGACGCAGCGGGTAGCCGGTCGTTTCACCTGGAAAGACTCGGAAAATTTAATGTTAATTCTATGTCGTGTGGAAACGCCGTTCACGGATATTTGCACTTGCCGTCCGGAAGGCGACGAGCTAGAGATGACCATCCACCGAAACACTTCTGCCGGAGAATCATGGAAAATCAGAGGAAAATGCGTTGACAGGAATCGCTGACGCCCACATGCTCATGAGGAATCAATATGGAATCGAATATGCGGCTGTAAAAAGCGCCAAATAGGAGGAGACCATGTCAAAACTGTCGTTTTCCCTTTGGAATGATTTGGACCGATTTGACTCGGCCGATTCCAACGTACGTCCCGAAAGCTATCTTGGGAAACAAGCGGCTTATCTCGAATACGGTCCCGTCTTTTTTCGCAATGAAATTTCTTTTTCAGCCTTCCGATTACAAGCGGAGGTGGCGATTCCCGGTAAGGCGGGGTTTATCGGATTCGTTTTCGGCGCCAAAGATTCGCAAAATTACGAGTTGATTTATCTGGCCCCGGAAGAGATTCAATATGACCCGGTCATGAACGGTTCGAACACGTGGCAAATTTATCATGGCGAGGCGTATCGTAGGGGGCTGCCGACGATGTCCGGCAAATGGGTGACATTGGCGGTGGAAGTGCAGCCGAACGGCGCGTCGGTCTATTTGGGGGATGAGGTTTCCCCGCGACTGGTCATATCAAATCTTCAGCACGGAACCCCTGTCGGGAAAATCGGGTTTTGGGGATACTTGACCACATACATTCGCAATATGACCGTGGAGGAAATCCAACCGGCGCCCATTTTGGAAAAGGGAAAAGAAGACCGGAAGCGGCTTGAAGCCGAAACGTTCGTTACGGAATGGGTCATATCACCCGCTGCGGAAAACCGCTGGACAACGGCCGTTGTCGAAGAAAACGGAACGTTGAACTTCAACCGGTTTTATCCCGTCGAACAGGGCGGTTCGGCGGTGGCGAAGTGTTCGTTTTTCCTTCCGGAGGAGAAAGAATCGACATTGAGTTTCGGTTTCAGCGATCATCTGCGGTTATGGGTAAATGAAGAATGGATTTACGAAGGGGAGTGCAGATGGCAGCCCCCGGAAAGCGATGGACGCATCCGAGCGGATTTTGCGCGTGTTCCTGTTCGCTGGCGGGCCGGGGTGAATACGATTCGTGCGGAAGTGACGAATCACGAACGGTTCGGTTGGGGGCTGTGTGTGAAGACCGGATTATCGGACGTGTCATTTCTAACGGAAGAAATAGAAGGGTGAACTTTTGGGAGAATGTGTTGAAAAACGAGTGCGAGCAACAGGGAGTTGGCGACTCAAAATCGGGAAACGGCGGGCGATGGGGGAACCGCGCAATGGTGTGGCAGACGCTTATGATTCCGCTCCTATTGGAAGCCGGGAAAAATAATCTGATGACTCATTTACACCCTCAGATATGTCTGTCGCTAAGCATATTGCAATTCGTCATTCTATCGTATTACTTGCTGTATACGTTATGTTTTTATGTATCCATCGCCGCTTTTGGCTTTCGTTTTTGGATAACGGTTTTTGACGTGAAAACGGCTGTGAAAGCCGTGAAAGCAAAACGATGAAAACGGAATGATCTGATCATCCGTACGAACATCTGACATCGAAAGAAAGAAAGGGAAGGGGAGACACATGTTTCCCCGTTCCCTCTTTTGGTACGCCCAGCATGGGCGTCATCTATACGGTGAAAGTCCGGAATGGGGGCTGGCGAGCGCCTACCATTAGCCAAGGGCAAGGGTGTCGGTCGTGAGGCCGAATCTGAAGGAAGC
>Ga0068700_100178_pt1 | contig 45167 bp, 40 predicted proteins | sample CeladaPassaD2F04_FD_62229 | JGI IMG/M metagenome (GOLD analysis project Ga0068700, IMG submission 62229) | Cellulose-adapted microbial communities from the Joint BioEnergy Institute, USA - Passage D2F04 | ecosystem: Engineered > Bioreactor > Continuous culture > Unclassified | place: USA, Joint...
GTCCGGCGTCAAACAGCTCGGAATCGGCATCGCAACGTCGATCTTCATTGACGCCACCTTGGTGCGCATGATCTTGGTGCCTTCGCTGATGAAACTGTTCGGCAGATGGAACTGGTGGTTGCCGCTGGGAAAAACGGGTTAGGGAGCGAGCCGTTACCGGCCGTACGCTTTTGGTGAAGACGGATCCGGAAGTCCATGGAGAAAAAAATACCGAAAGCAAGAAATTCCAGAGAAAAAAATTATCTCTTGTCAAATTTTACCGGACGATATATAATGGTCACACGAAAAAATAGAAATGATTGGCAGCGGAAGCACCGCTGAAGAGGGAATGCGATCCCTGTTCGGCGTGTGCTTTTTTTGTTGCCCGGGAAGGTGGGTGGTGCGAAAGTTGGCAAAGCTCACAGTGGTTGTTGCGGCGCCGGACCCCGAATATTTGCGCCTGCTGAGTCAATACGCGCAGTCGCAAGAAGCGGGGCGCCGGGTTCAACTGGAATGCCTGACATCCAAGGAACATCTCGAACAGTGGAGCGCCGCGAACACGGCGGACGTCGTGCTCGTCGATCGCGAATGGATGCGGGAAGGCGGTTGGACGTCGCGGCTCCACGCTCCGGTGATCGGCGTGCTGACGGACCGGCGCGAAGAGGTCGCCGCCGAATCGCCGCTGCCCAGCGTTTTCAAGTATCAGTCGGCGGCGAGTTTGTTGTCGTTGTTGGAGAAATGGCACGGCGACCGTCTGCGCGGGGATGACGGGGAGCGCGACGCCTCCGCGGTCGCCGCGCCGCGAACGGTGGCGGTGTATTCGGCGGTCGGTGGCTGCGGGAAGACGACGTTTGCCGTCAATCTGTGCAAAGTGTTGGCGCAGCGCGGCCATTCGGCGCTGTACGTCAGTCTGGAACCGTTGGGAACGCTGGACACTTTGCTCGACGTGCGCGATCCGGCCGCTTTTTCCAAAGCGCTGTACCGGATCCAATCCGGCAGGGAGATCGACGCGGCGGAATGGGCGGGGCTGCTGCATCGGGACGATCATTCCGGCATTTCGTATTTGCCCCCGGTGCTGCACGAAGAGGATGCGGAAGCGATGGAGGAGGAGACGGCGGTGAGCCTCGTGAAATCGCTGCGCAGAGCGGCCGGAGCGGAACTGATCGTGTTCGATCTGGACTCGACCGCCCATCCGCGAATTCGCGGCGCGCTTGCCGCCTGCGACGCCGTGTATTGGCTCGTCAACGACGAAGCCGCATGCGTGGCCAAAACCGGCAAAAGGTGGCAGCGCTGGAACCGGGAACTGCGCGGCGTTCATCCGCCGCTCGCGGCGAAAACGCGCTGGATATGGAACCGGAGTTCCGGCGGGAAACCCGTGCTCTTGGACCGGCTGGGGATTCGATTCAGCGGGCGGCTCCCCTATATCCCCGAGTGGAAACGTCCGGAAGAGCACACGCTCCGGTCCGTACTGTACGACGAACATGTGCTGCGTCTCCATATGTCCGGGGAGAAAGGGAGGAAGGCCGATGGACAGCTTGTATTACGAGCATAAGCGGAGAACGGAACAGTTCCTCGACCTCCACGGAGACGCCTCCGACGATGAGCTGTTGTCGAAAATTGAGGCGGAGCTGTGGGACGATGAGCGGTGTCTCGCGATGAACAACCGGGATCGGCGCAAACTCGCGCTGCGCATTTTCCATTCGTTTCGCGGTTTGGACGCGCTGCAGCCGCTGATCGACGATCCCGACATCACCGAGATTATGATCAATCGCCATGATGTGATTTTTATTGAAAAGGAAGGTGAAATCACCCATGCGCCGGTGGTTTTCGATTCGCAGGAGAAATTGGAGAATATTATCCAGACTGTTGTGGGCCGCGTAAATCGCGTCGTCAACGAATCTTCCCCGATGGTGGACGCCCGTCTTCCCGACGGATCCCGCGTTCACGTCGTGCTGCCGCCGATCTCGTTGGACGGGCCGGTGATGACGATACGCAAATTTCCCCCGCGTCCGATGACCATGGACGATTTGATCGCCAGGGGAGCGATCAGCCGGGAGGCCGCCGAGTTTCTCGGACGGTGCGTTAGGTCCAAATACAATGTGTTCATCAGCGGCGGCACGGGATCGGGAAAAACGACGTTCGTCAACGCGCTGTCGCAGTTCATTCCCGCCGAGGAACGCATCATCACCATCGAAGACTCCGCGGAGCTGCAGCTGGTGACGCTGCCGAACGTGGTGCGGCTGGAAACGCGCAACGCCAACATGGAGGGCAGGGGGAAAATCGACATGAGCGATTTGATTCGCGCGGCGCTGCGTATGCGGCCCAACCGCATCATCGTCGGCGAGGTGAGGGGACCGGAAGCCGCCGACATGCTGCAGGCGATGAATACAGGGCATGACGGTTCTCTTTCGACCGGTCACGCCAACTCGTGCAGAGACATGCTGAGCCGTCTCGAAACGATGGTGCTTTCCGGTTCCCGGGTGCCGCTCGAAGTCATCCGCCAGCAAATCGCCTCCGCCATCGAAATTATGGTGCATCTCGGCCGGCTGCGCGACCGTTCGCGACGCGTGTTGGAAATATGCGAATTGGCGGGGTATGAGAACGGCGATTATGAGCTGAATCCGTTGTATGTGTCGGAAGATCAACCGCATCCGGAGCAAGAGGGGCGATCGCGACATGCGCTGGTTAGCACGGGCAGGGACCTGATCAAAGCGAGAAAATGGACCATGGCCGGCTTTGGTGTGCCTGCCGCCGATTCCGCCGGGAAAGGCGGGTGAAGAAGAATGGACTATCGGGTATACCGTCCGGATTGGCGGGAAACGGCGGTCGTGGCCGCCGCGTCCTGCGCGCTTCTGTTCGCCGTCGGATACGTGTTTTTTCAACATGCCGTCTGGTCGGCGGTCGCGATGGTGCCGGGCATCTGGAGTCCGGCGCTGTACGCGCGCTTCCGGCGCAACCGCAGGCTGGCGGAACTGACGCTTCAGTTCCAGCAGCTGCTGCACATCGTTTCCTCTTCGCTGGCCGCCGGCAGGTCCGTCGAGTCGGCGTTCCGCGACGCCGTCGGCGATCTGCGCCTCATGTATCCGCATCCGCATGCGATGATTGTGCGGGAAATGGAGGCGCTCAATCACAAAGTGCATAACGGCGTGCCGGTGGAAAAAGCGCTGGCGGATTTCAGCGCCAGAAGCGGCGTGGAGGATATTCGCGATTTTGCCGAAGTGCTGGCGGTATGCAAGCGTCAGGGGGGCAACGCGGTGGACATCGCCCGCAAAGCGGCGCATCTCATCCACGAAAAGCTGGAACTGCAGCGGGAGATCGAAACGATGACCGCCCAGAAAAAATGGGAATCCCGCGTGCTCGCGATTTCGCCGCTCGCGCTCATTGCCTTTCTTTCGTCCGCTTCCGGCGACTATATGGCTCCGCTGTTTCAGGGAACGGGCCGGCTGTTCATGTTGGCGGCGCTCGCGGTCATTGCCGCATGCGCCTTCTGGTGCGTCAAATTGACGGACATCCGGGTGTAAAAAGGTGGTGAACCGATGACGTTGGTATGGTCGGCTCTCATCGGATTGGCGGCGCTGCCCATGGCGCTGGCGGCGTTCGTGCGTGCCGGCGTCCCGTATGCCGATGCCGACATTGGACGGAAAGCCGCGCTGCAATACGCGATGGCGCCTTTTCGGCGCCTCGCCCTTCGTTTGTTCTATGCGGAGCGATTCGGCGGACCGGCCAGCCGCATCCGCTATGCCCAGTCTTTTCTGCACGGCGAGACCCGCGCGGAGGAACGGTCCGTACATTGGTTGACGCGCATGCTGGGCGCCTCGTATGTTTCGCTGACCGTCGGAACAGCGGCTGCTCTCGCCGCGAAGGAAACGGCGGTGATGGCGCTTTCCGCCCTGGTGGCCGCCCTGCTTCCCGTCAGTATGTACAAGGAGGTCATGCAGCGCGTCAAGCGGCGGAAGCAGCAAATCGTGCTGGAGCTTCCTTTTGTCCTGAACAAATTGGTTTTGCTGCTGCAGTCCGGCGAGACGCTGATGCGCTCGCTGCAGCTGGCCGCCGAAAGGCCGGGCAAGCGCGACCATCCGCTGTATGTCGAATTTCGCGGCCTGCTGACGATGCTGAACAATCGGACGCCGTTTCCGCAGGCGATCGAATGGTTCGCCAGAAGATGCGCGGTGCATGAAGTTTCCCTGTTCGCCAATGCGCTGCTGTTGAACTACAAAAGAGGCGGAGACGAACTGGCCGGCACGCTGCGCACGCTGAACGCGCAGCTGTGGCATACGCGGAAGACCGCTCTGCTCACGTTGGGGGAAGAAGCTTCGTCCAAGCTTGTGTTTCCGATGGCCGTGCTGTTTCTGACCGTCATGGTCATCGTCGCCGCACCCGCATTTTTCTATTTGAACTAAGGGGGCTCAAGGGATATGATCGAAACTTTGAAAACGTCCATGGCACGTTTATGGAAAGAGGAAGACGGGTTGGGAACGCTGGAAATATTGCTGATTTTGGCTGTGCTCGTGCTGATTGCCGTCGTGTTCCGGAAATGGATCATCAACTGGATCAATTCGCTGTTCGAGTCCACCAACGAGGAAATCAACCGGATCGGTGACCGGCCGATCGAGCCGGACAGCGCGTCTTGAAATTCGATCATGGGAACTCGGCATGTGTGGTCCGGCTCAACGCGACCGGCCGTCGACAGGTCGTGGTTCGCCCGGTTTGTCCGGGACGCCTCCGGCAGCGTCACCGTCGAATCCGTGTTGGTGATGCCGGTCGTGTTGGCGCTGACATGTCTGTTTTTGTTTCTCGGCCTTTACCTGTTCGAACGGGCCGACCTGCAGCAAAAAGCGCTGCTCGTTTCCGTCCGCGCGGCCTCCGCGTGGGTATGCTGCGGTTCCGTCGCCTCGAACGGGCAAGACGCGGGAGATCGAGGTTTGTATTGGCGTTGGAGCGAAGGCTGGGAGACGGGCTGGTGGCGCGGGGACGGCGCCGACGCGGGAACGGCCCGACTGTCGCTGCCGCCGCGCGAGGAGACGCCGACCAACTCCGTCTTGACAAGACTCGCATCCGCCGCCCAAACGCTGCCCGCCTATATTCACGGGGAATTGAAATACGGCGGTTTTGTGCTGGGGCGGCATGTCGCGGCGGCGCTGCGCAGTGTTGTCGGTTTTCCGGAGATGATATCCGCCGGCGGAGACCGCGAAGCGTCCGGTTACGGCCGTTCACTCGTCGTCGATCCGGCGGAATCGGTCCGAAACGTGCAGTGGATCAAAGAATATGCCGAGCGATTGAGGTCCAGGTATGCGAACGGCAGCGAAGCGAAACGGGACATCCAACGGTTTCTTGAACTGGAGGGAAGAGCGGAATTCGCAAGGCACGATGAAGCGGCCGATTACTTGCGCAAGCTCGTGTCCGGTTATGCGACGCAATTTACGCTCGCATCGGGTGAAGTGCGCATGGCCGACGCGATGACGGCGAGCGGCGTGCTGCACCAGGCGTACCTTACGTTTCGGGAAAGCCAGCTCCGCATCCAGATGCGCAAAGACGCGGAACTGCTCCGGCAAGGAAATCCGGTGAAAAGCGTCGTTTGGCATTTTTTCCGCAAAAAGGGCAGCAAAGGAGAAGTCGGCCCTTCGGCCGCCTTTCTCAGCGAACTTGCACAAAACGGCATTGTCGTCGTCATTCATGAATAACGGGGGGCGGCATGAACGAGGCGATGAAACGGCTTTTTCGATCGGAAACGGGCTCCGCGTCCGTATATTGGATGATAGTTCTCGGCGCCTTGCTGATGTTCGTCGCGGTGCTGATCGAGCTCTTGCGCGTCCAAGCCGCCGAATTGCACGGAAAGTATGCCGCGGATGCGGCGGCAAGGTCGGCGCATTCCGCCTTTCGGGAATCATTGAAAAATTACGGTCTGTTCGGCCTGGACGCCGAGACGGCGAAATCGCTGTACACCGAAGTGGTCATGCGAAATCTCGCTTCATCCGGGGGAGACTCCCCGCGTTGGATTCGGGCGACCCCCCGCTGGCTCGACGATTCCTTACAAACCGAACTGTCCGGAAATTTGGCGGATCATGACGTTTTCCGGCGGCAGATATTGGAAGACATGAAATACCGCGCTCCATTGGAGTATATCGCCAACGTATACGAGAAAGTCAAGTCCAGTCCAACGCTGGAGGAGACGCAGCAGACAGCCGCATTGGTGCGGCGCCTCGAGCAGCTGGAAGATTTGATCCGACAGCGCGACAGTACGCTCGATATGGCCTGGTCCGCCATCAAGCGGATGATCGGGCCGGAAGGATCGATCATGAAAGCCGCGGCTCACAATGCTTCCGCTTTGGAGGAAATCGGCGAATTGGCGCATCGGATTGCCGATCAAAGCGCTGCGGCGCTCGCCGCACTTGCCGAACGGCTGCAGACGGAACAGGCCGCGATCGAAACGGCGCTGAAAGGGGAAGAAGAGGAAGAGCGAAGGCGGGAGCTGGAGCGGCAGCAGCAAGCGAAGGAACGGGAGCTGCGGGAAGTGACCGCGCTGTTGGAAACCGCCCATGCCTATGCGGCGAAAGTGATGGATCACCGGATGGACATTGAAGCGCAACATGCCGAACTGGCGCGGCAGCTGTCCGAGATTCAGCTGCGGCTGCGGGAAGCGAAGCGGATCAATGAAGAACTGACGCGAAAAGCGTCCGATTTGTCCCCGGAATTGCAGGAAATCGTGCCGCTTTTGGATGTATCCTATTTCGACGAGCGGGATTCCGCCATCGGCTCCCTGGTCGGCCTGCATAACGGATACGCGAACCAGTTTGAGCCCGGCGGCATGCTGACCGGGACGGATTTTACTTCCCGGATGTCCCGCCTGTCGGACATCAACGAGACTCTGCGCAGCGAAGCCGCTTCGCTTTATGGCCGTTTGCTGTCCGCGGAGCAGGAGCGCATCCGCCGGCAGCAGGAAGCGCGCAGCCTGCAGGAACAAGAACGGGACAGGGCGGAGACTTCCATGCGGGCGGCTTGGGAGCTGGCTGCGTCTTGTCCGCCCGAATCCGACGCGCTTTATCCTGAAATCAAGGCGAAAGAGGCGAAGTACAGCGCGTGGAACCGGCAAACGGATGCGGAACACGGGCCGCCGTCGGACGCGGATTTGTCGGACGATGCGGAAACGGCGGGAAAGCGGGCGCTGTCGCTGGCCGAGCAGTTGGCCGGGGGGCTGCTGGCCGCGAGAGACCGCGCCTATGTCGCCGAGTACGCGCTGACGCGCTTCAATTACCGCACCATGCGACCGCCGGTGTATGAAGAATCGGACCCTTTGTCCCATTCGCTGGCGCTGCAGGAGGCCGAATACGTGCTGTACGGATTCGGCAGCTGCCATTTGAACCAGGCGGCGGCCTTTGCGGAAATGTTTTTGCTTCGCCTGTCCGTGCGAACGATGGAAGCGATGTTCGAACCGAAGCGAGGCGTCGCCGCCGCTTCTCCCTGGCTCTTGTTTTTGTGGTCGGTGGCCGAAGGTGCGGGGAAAGCCCATGAAGACATGAAAAAACTGATCGCCGGCGAAGAAGTGGAGTGGTCGGTGAGGCTTCCCTCGAAGCTGACGCTCAATTACAAGGACTATTTGCGGTTGTTCATGCTGCTGCACGGCGGGGAGTCGGCCAGGTTGAGCCGCATGCAGGCGCTGATCGAAACCGATACCGGCGTCGATTTGCGCAAGCTGTGGTCCCGTTCGCGTTTTGCCGGACAGTTGGAAATGTCGGTGCCGTTTTTGCCGGACGGCCTTCGCCTGAAAGGGGGGACGGTGACCGATGGGAAGGTGGCGCTGACGGTGACGTCGGAATTCGCTTACTGATGTGTTACTAAAGTGCCGGATTGGCGCTCAAGGCGCCGGTATATGTTTCCGGAAGACCATGCGGGGGCGTGTTTGTATGCGATCCATCACGAAGCGACGTGTCCCATTGCGAAAAGAAGACGGCGGCATCACGCTGGAGTGCGCGTTGATCATGCCTTTGATCATGACGATCATATTGGCGCTGTTCTCGTGTATCAAGCTGCTGGCGGCGCAAATGGCGCTCCAATCCGCCGTGTCGGAAACGGTTAAACTCGTTTCCGCTCATATGTACGAAATTCGCGCGGTCATGGACGCCGTCGAATCGGAAATGCGGGGAGCGATGTCCGGAAAGGGCACGGCCGCGGTTCAGCAAGTGTCTTACTTGGATATGCTGGAACCGTTTTTGCCGGATGCGCTGCGGCCGGTGGTCGAGGCGCTGCGCCTTTTGGTCGGGGAGGGCACGCAGGCGTCCCGGCAAATGCTCGCCGCCGTTTTGCTGCCATTGTTGAAACAACAGGCCGCCTCTCCCTGGCTCAAGGAGGACGACATCCGCATCGTCGACGTGCATGTGCCGCTGTCGGACGCGCAATCGCATGATATTGCCCTGACCGTGGAGTATCCGATGGAACTGCCGCTGCCCTTCTACCGAAAAACGCTGACTTTGCGCGTCGGGGCGTATGAACGGGGGTGGCTGGGACAATGACGCCGGAACAGGCGCTGCTGTATGCGCTGCTGGCGGCGGCATCCGTGACCGATCTCAGCCGCCGCCAAATTCCCAACATCTTGACCGTGGGCGGAATGCTCGCCGGACTGTTGGTCAACGGGTGGATGGCCGGCCTGCAGGGGCTTTCCCACGCCGTTCTCGGATGCGCGGGCAGCGTGATGCTGCTGTGGCTGGCGTATGCGATCGGCGGCATCGGCGCGGGGGACGTCAAATTGTTCGGCGCGATCGGGGCGATCGCCGGACTTCCGTTTTCCCTGTACAGTTTCGCCTGCTCCGCGGTGGTGGCGGGCGGCATCGGATGCGTGCTGCTCGTAAGCCGCGGCGCCATGCGTACGCGATTCGTCTGGCCGTTGATGGCGTATTGGCTCCATTTGCGGTTGGATGCCCGGTCGAATCGGATGCGGCCGCGATTCGGCGCGGTATCTCCGTTTTCCAACCCGCTGCGTTTTCCGTTCATGCTTGCCGTCGTACCGGGCGTCATCATGGCGCAAGGGCTGCTGAAGCCGGAATTCTGAAACGGGGAGATGCGAATCATGGAAAATTGGAGCGGGCTCCGCATCGATTATGTGCGGCAAAACGGGGTGTTCATGACGGTGGAAGGCGACGAAAGGCCGCTTACGGAATCCGATTTGTGTCAAACGGCCTTGCGCATGCTGGAGCACAATTCCGTTCCCGGCGTGCTGCCGTTTTCCGTAGACCGGTTCGATTTTACCGTCGCGCTCAAATACCGGATCACGGGGAAAAAAATGCTGTCCCAGGAACTTCGCGGCGGCATCGATCCGTACACCTTTTTCCGGCTGTTGATCCGGACCGCGACCATCGTGCTGGACAGCCGCGCCTATTTGCTGGATGAAGAGCGTTTTGCGCTGGACAGCGACGCCATGTTTTTGGGGGACCGCTGGGAAGACGTGTATCTCGTTTACTTGCCGTTGGTAACGCCTCCTGACCGGTTGACCGCCCACGAGCGGTGGAAGCGTCTGATCACCGAATGGATGGAGGCGGTGAACGGCTTGTCCGCGGACCAGTGGCGCGAATTGATCGCGGACTGCAGGAGATCGGACTGGGATCTCGCGGAGATGCGCGCCAAATGGATCCGCATGGCCGAATTGGCCATCGGCGCAAGTTCCGGGTCCGGACGCACGACCAGACCCGATGGGGAATCGGATGGCGGCGTTCGGACGGCCGGACGGCGCGAAGCGTTTGACGTACGCTCCGCCGACGATTTCGGCGTGGCGGTATCCGGGGATGCGTTTCCTTTGCGCGAGGCCGGAACGAATGGGAGGCTAACGGAGGCGAATGGAGACGCAACGGATGCCGTACGGGAATCCGCAACCGCTGACAAATCCACGGCCTCAGCCGACGCCGCCCGCACCGATGCCGCGGATGACTGGTCCTATATTCACGAACTGCTGCCGGCGCCGGACACGATCGCCGCGTTGAAAAACTTCGGCGGAAAACCGCGTTGGCGCTCCGCCTCCGGGCGGCGTTGGACATTGGCCGCGCTGCTCGCCGTACTGCTCGTTTTGATCGGCTTCCTGTTTCCCGCTCCGGAGACGGGATGGCTGGCCGGGGGAGGCGTCGCGCTGCTCATTGTCGTGGCGGGTCTTTGGTATTACAAGCAGGCGAAAAGGGACAAGGACGGCGTTTCCGACTGGAACGAGGAACCGGATGCGGAGGAAGCGCCGGCCGGCGATCGGGAAGAAGCAATGGATCCGGGCGAAGCGGATACGCCACCGTCCCCGCCGCCGTATGCCGCCGCAGCCGCTACGACCGTGCTAAGCCCCCGGGACGTGACCGTAGCGCTGACGTCCGCTTCAACCGAACGAGCGGGCCGCGTCTTCACCGCGCTGGCTCCGCAAGGAGCGCGGAAAACCGAATGGCTGACCTTGGAATCGTTTCCGTTTGTGATCGGAAGGGATGCCCATGCCGCGGACTGGACGCCGGACGCGGAAGGCATTTCCCGCCTGCACTGCGAAATCGCCGAAGCGGACGGACGGTGCACGATTCGCGATCTCGGGTCCACCAACGGCACCCGCGTGAACGGGGAACTGCTCGTGCCGTTCAAACGTTATGAACTTCAGCATGAGGACCGGATCAGCATTGCCGGCAAGCAATACGTGTTTATCCGGGAACATGGCGGTTAAAACCGCCCGGATTCCCCGACGATGCGCCCAGCCGTTGAGGGCTGTACGATACGTTGTTTAACCGCGAGGATATCGACATTTTGAGCGTCAGCGGCACGCCGGTCGCCGGTTTTGAACGCTCCCTTCGTCGTGGTATGATGAAGTCGACGAGGGCGGCCGCGTGCACAGTATTTTTCGTGCGGTTGGTGGCGATGACAGCCGGCGGTCCGCGTTGCTTCAACGTTTGCGTTGAAGGATTCGCGGTTCGCCCGCCCAGTTAACGTATTGGAGGAATGCATGTGTCGCTGCGCAACATGAAGAGCGTCCCGGCGGAGGAACTTGCCCGCCGCCTGGAAACCGTCCGCGAGCTGCGCGTTTCGGCAACGGAAGGATACGAAATCGTCAGGGACAAGGACACGGGGGAGCATTATTTGAAATATTCGTATGCGCATATTCCGGTGGCGGAAGGCCAAACGGAACGGGAAGAATATCATCACCTGATGCCGGTAACCAACGATGAAGTGCTGGCGTATGTGCTGGGAGAACAGGAGTACGCGTACCCGGAACATTGGCGCCGCACCTATTTGCGAAACGGCCCGGAAGGCCGGTATGTCTGGTTTGCGCCCGCCGACGAAGACGAATACGCGGCGTACGAACAATTGGGCAAACAAATTTCGCAACGGCTGCTGGAATTCAAAAAGCACGGAAAATATGACGAAGAGTCCGTCCGGCAACTGTTGGAACGATTGGAGAAAGAGTTCGATGTTTGATCCGACGGTGTTCGACAATTTGAAAGTCGTGCTGGAAGGGTGCGTGTACGATTACGATCTGGAGGAAAAAATCGCGGTCACCGGCCGCAGCGACATCGTGGATTTGGCCACGCTGACGCGCACCTTCTCCGTCCGGTTTACGCGGCGCCATCCGGACGTTTCCCAAGTGTCGGCCACATCGCCATCGCTTCCATGGGGGTACCGGGAAGATGCCGATCCCGCATTCCGAAACATGCTCGAGCACGGCGCGGAAGCGGAAATTGTGCTGCATGCGGAACTGCGCGATTTGGCGGGTGAACTGCTGGAAGGTAGCCGCACGCATACGGCGTACGGATGCAGGCTGTGGACGGTTTTCCGCATGGTCACGGCTCATGATCAACTTTGCGGCGACATCGCGAACTTGTTAACGTCGTTGTGGGGAGAACAGGTGCGCGTGATGCCGACCGTGTCGCACGGCTGCGATCCGCGTTCCAAGTTTCTCCTCACGTACGTATTGGACTTCGGGCGGAAAATCGGGGAAACGCAAATCGGGGATTTCGACCGGTTGACCGACCACGCGTGGCGCTCGCTCGTTCGCATCGACGAACGGCTGGCGTCGATTCATTGAAGAGGCATTCTTTGAAGAGGCGTTTTTTCGAAATGGAAACGGCTTTGTCCGCTGAAAGCAAGGCTTTCGGCGGATTTTTTTTGTTAGGGAATCATCTTGCTTGTCAGTGCGCCCCAGACCGCGGCGTGGATGGACTGATGCGGGGAAGCGGATGGACAGAAGCGGTGAACATGTATGATTTTGCCGTTTTTTTGACAAAGTATATGTTAGCGCAATTTTTACAGCGTATGGATTCCGCGCAATACGGAAAACTGACCTTCATCAGGAGATCATATGACACTGCAATCGGAAGCGATCAAGGAAAAAGCACACGAACTGGCGTTGTCGGATGATTCGCGTTACGGCATGATCCCGCCTAAAGCATGGAAACACCAATGGGCGTCCGAGGTGAATGGCATCATTCACTTCATTTATTCTCTGCAGGATTGCGAAACGGTGTGCCAGCAGCCGGCGGAACAATGGCTTCTCGATCACGCGGGTTTTTTGCTGGAACAGTGGCAGTCTCTGCATGAGGAACTGCGGGACGTCCGATGGAAACGGTTTGCGTTCCTGCGCAGGGAGCGTCAGCCGCGGATGCTGTTTTTGTGCGAGGAATATTTGGAGCTGGCGGATGGCGAACTGGACGAAGAGAAACTGCGCGCTTTTTTTCATTCCTACCAGGACGTCAGCGTGCTGACGATGGCGGAAGTGTCGGCAATGCCGCTATTTATGCGCCTCGCCGCATTGCGGAAACTCGCGAAGATCGCCGAGCAGCTCCGGTTTCGGCGCGACCTCTGCAAACGCGTGGAACAGCTGTTTGACGACGTGCGGGCGCAAGGGTTCGACGCCGCCCGGCTGGCGGAAGCGCTGGATCGCGCGGGGATGCATATGCCGCTTTCCGGTCCGGTCATCGTTCATTTGATCAGCCATTTGCGGGAATACGAGGAAGATTCCGCCCGCGTGCGGGAATGGCTGCTGTGCCGCTTGGAAAACGGCGCCGACAGCATCGATCAGATGCAGCAATTCGAACAGGAACTGCAGCGCAAATGGGAACGGTCGACGGCCAGGCTGATCGGCACGCTGCGCCGGATCGAGCGAACGGACTGGACGGAAACGTTCCGGCAAATCAGCGCGGTGGAGCAAATTTTGCGAGGTGAACCCACCGGACTGTACGAACAAATGGACGAAAACAGCAGGCGGGTGCTGCGCGGCGCCATCGCGTCGCTCGCCGGGCGCGGCAAACTGTCCGAAAGCCGCATCGCGGAAACGGCCGTCGAACTTGCGGCCAGAGAACGACGCGCGGATAACGCGCAGCCGGAACTTATGCCGAGGGAATCGTTCATCGCCTACTATTTGCTCGAGTCCGAAGGTGTGCGCAGGTTAAAAAAAGAGCTGGCGATTTGTGGCGATCTGAAACGCGCAGGAGGGATTTCGCCGTGGCGAAACGACCGGCAGCGTTATTTTTTGGCCCTTGCCGCCTGCATCGCGATCGCGCTGGCGCTGCTCGCCTGGATCGTCGGCGGCGGCGGGAAGCACACCGCGCCGGAATGGCTCGCCATGCTGGCCGTATTGGCGCTGCCCGCCAGCGAATGGGGCGTGGCCGCGGCGCATTGGCTGATCGAACAACGAGTCCGGCCGCGCCCGCTGTTGCGATACGATTTTTCCGGAGGGGTGCCGGAAGACGCGATGACCATGGTCGTCGTTCCGGTCATCTGGTCTTCTCCCGAAGACGTGGAGGAATTGGCGGACCGGCTCGAACTGCATTATGTGTCCAACCGCGAACCGCATCTTCGGTTTGCGCTGCTCGGAGATTTTGCCGACGCGAAACAGGAACGCCTGCCGCAGGATGCGATCGTGGAAGCGGAAGCGAAGCGCAAAATCGAGGCGTTGAACGAAAAATACGCCGGTCCCGGCGAAACGATTTTCTACTACCTGCAGCGGCGAAGACTGTGGAACGAATGCGAAAACGCGTGGATGGGATGGGAGCGCAAGCGCGGCAAGCTCGTCGAGTTTGTCGAACTGCTGCGCGGCCGCCGCGATACGACATTTCGCACGGTCGTCGGCGACGAGTCGGTATTTCCCCGCATCCGCTACGTAATTACGTTGGACGCCGATACGCTCTTGCCTTTGGAAAGCGCGCGCCAAATGATCGCGGCGATTCATTTTCCGTACAATCGTCCGCGTTTGAATGCGCAGGGGACCCGCGTGAGCGAAGGTTACGGCGTGCTGCAGCCGAGAATCGCGACGAGCTACAAAGGGGCGACCGTCACCCGGCTGACCGAACTATTGTCCGGCGCCCCCGGCATCGACCCGTACGCGTTCGCGGTGTCCGATCCGTATCAGGACAGTGTGGGCGAGGGCATTTTTACGGGCAAAGGCATTTTTGATGTCGACACGTTTTCCCGGGTGCTGTGCGACCGCATCCCGGACAACCGGGTGTTGAGCCATGATTTGCTGGAGGGCGGTTTTTTGCGCGCCGGGCTATTGGCCGACGTCGAATTGATGGATGAGCAGCCTTCCAGCTACGCCGCCTACCAGAAAAGGCTCCACCGCTGGGTGCGCGGCGACTGGCAGCTCGTCAGATGGCTGTTCCCCAAAGTGTGCGACCGGCAAGGCGTTTCCCGAAAGGTGGACCTGACTTGGCTCACCCGTTGGCAGATGATCGACAATATGCGGCGCAGTTTGATGCCGCCGGCGCTTTATTTGCTCTTGCTGCTCGGCGTGACCGTGCTGCCGGGGAATTCATGGCGGTGGCTGGCCGCCGCGGCGGCCACGCTGTTCATTCCGTTGATCCGCAGCATGGCCGGTTGGCGGCAGTGGTGGCCGCGTCCCCGCCTGCCGGCAGCGGAATTTGCGCAGTCGCTCATCGCGCTCGTCATGCTGCCGTACCAGGCCGCCCTGATGCTGGACGCCATCGGCCGCACGCTGTATCGGCTGTGCATTTCGAAGAAACACTTGCTCGAATGGGTCAGCGCCGCCGAAGTGGAACGCCGCAGCCGCAATCGGAAACCTCCGCTCCTGTTGGGCTGGAAAGGCGGCGCCGCGGCCGCCCTCGTCATGGCGGCGGCTTCCTTGTGGCCGCCCGCCCATGCGCCGGCCGCCGGGCTGGCATTGGCCGGCCTTTGGGCGATCGCGCCCGCGGCGGCATATTGGCTGAACCAGCCCGTCCGGATCCGCCGCGAAATGCCGGAACCGGACGAACGGAACGAGCTCATGCGGCTGGCGGAACAAATCTGGGCGTTTTTCGAAGACCATGTCAACGAGGAGAATCATTGGCTGCCTCCCGACAACGTGCAGATCGATCCGCCCAACGGCACCGCCCATCGGACGTCGCCGACCAACATCGGGCTTTATTTGGCGTCGGCGCTGGCCGCGCGCGATTTCGGCTTCATCGACACCGCCGGCCTCATCGAGCGTCTGGAGCGGACATGGAACACGTTGGAACGGTTGGAAACGTGGAACGGCCATCTGTTCAACTGGATCGATACGCGCACGTTGGAAGTGCTGCCGCCGCGCTACATTTCGTCGGTCGATTCCGGCAACCTGGTCTGCTCCATGATCGCCGTCAAGGAAGGGTTGGCGGAATGGCTGGCGCTGGACAAAAAAGGGCTGACAGAGCCTGTGCGGCGGCGCGGCGAGGCGCTGGCGGAGCGCATGGAGGCGTGGATTCGCCGCACCGATTTTTCGCCGCTGTATGATTCGACCGCGCAGCTGTTTTCGCTCGGATACAATGAAACGCACGGACGGCAGGATCCGGTGCTTTACGATTTGCTCGCATCGGAGGCGAGACAGACGAGTTTTATTGCGATCGCGCTCGGCCAAATCCCGATCGCGCATTGGCGCAGACTCGGCAGAAGCATGACCCGTGCGGGCGGCGGGTACGCGCTCGTGTCCTGGTCGGGGACGATGTTTGAATATTTGATGCCGTGTCTGTACATGCGCACCTACGGAAAGACGGTTTGGGACCATACCTGCCGCGCCGTCGTGCGAAAGCAGGCGGAATACGCCGCCGAACGGAAGGTGCCTTTCGGCATATCCGAATCCGGGTATTACGCCTTCGACCACCAGCTGAACTATCAGTATCGCGCCTTTGGGGTACCCGGACTCGGGTTTCAGCGGGGGCTGGAAAACGATCTCGTCATTGCGCCGTATGCGACGATGCTTGCGCTGATGTTCGAACCGCGGCTCGCCGTCGAACATTTGCGCAAGCTGGAGGCGCTCGGGGCGCGCGGCAAATACGGGTTTTACGAAGCCGCGGATTTTACCGCGGAGCGGATGCCGGAAGGCAAAACGCATCAAATTGTGCGCAGCTTCATGGCGCATCATCAGGGGATGGCGCTGTTGTCCATCGTCAACGTCCTCATGGACGGCGCCATGATTCGCCGCTTTCATCGCGACAAACGCGTACAGGCGGCGGAATGGCTGCTCCAGGAACGAATGCCGGCACGACCGCGCGCCATCCGGAAACCGGCGGTGACGAGGACGCTTGCGGCGAACACGTCGAAGTCTTCGCGGCACGGCGCATTTCGGGATCGCCACATTCCCGGCAAACCGGACGCGGTTCCGGAAACCGCCGTGCTCTCCAACGGCCAGCTGACGACCGTGGTCACCGACAGCGGCGGAGGATATGTGCGCCTGCGCAAGACGGCGCTGACGCGCTGGTCCGATGACTTGGCGCGGGACGGCGGCGGCATCGCGTTCTACATACGCGACACGGAGACGAACACATTCTGGTCGCCATCCTATGAACCGGCGCGAATCCCGTCTCCTGCGCAGCGGGTCGTCTTTGGCTGGGATCGCGTCACGTTCATGCGGGAAGACGGGGACGTGCGCACTACGCTGGAAATCAGCGCCGCCCCCGAGCACAACGCCGACGTGCGTCGGTTGACGCTGGTCAACACGGGCGACCGGCCGAAAACGCTGGAAGCGACGACTTACATGGAACTGGTGTTGGCGCCGCCGGAAGCGGAAGACGCCCATCCGGCATTCAGCAAACTGTTCGTGGAAACGGAATATGCGAAGGATTACGGTTGTCTGGTGGCAAGGCGCCGGCCGAGACACGACGATGACAAGGAAGTGTGGGCGGCGCACGCGTTTATCGCGGACGCTCCGGAGTCCGGCGCCGCGGAGTACGACACGGACCGTTCCTCGATCGTCGGAAGGGGCCACAGTCTCGCAAGGCCCGTTTCCCTGACGACGCCGCTTGCGGGACGTACCGGGGCCGTCACCGATCCGGCATTCGCCATCCGCAGACGGTTTGTCCTGAAACCGCGGGCGCAGGTGCAGTTGATCGCCGTCAGCTGCATCGGGGAATCGAGGGAAGAAGTGCTCGGCGCCGTTCGCAGCTATGCCGATCCCGCGGCGGTTGAGCGCGCTTTTCGCATGATGTGGACGCGCCACCGGATCGTGTTGCGAGAGCTTCGCCTTTCGGAGGAAGACGCGGCCGACTGGCAGCAGCTGTCCGCGAAATTGCTGTACCCGTCGCCGCTCATCCGCGAACAGCGGCAGGCCGTCGCGGCCAACGAACAGGGCGTGTCCTCGCTTTGGGCCTACGGCATTTCCGGCGACCGGCCGATTTGGCTCGTGGCGGCGGGACACCGCGAACATCTGCCCTTCGTGACCCGAGTGCTGCACGGCGCCGAATATTTGTGCTGGCTCGGCCTTTCCTTCGATTTGGTCGTCTTGAACGAATCGGACGAAGGGTATATGCAGGAACTGCAGCATGCGCTGCAAAAAACGGTGGAGGAAACGTTCCCGAGGCGCGGCGGATTTTGCGGGGCGCATGTGCTGAGCAGGCGCACGATGCCGGACGAAGATGTAAGGCTGTTGATCGCTTCGGCGAGGGTCGTGCTAAGGGCGGACGGCCGCAGCGTGAAAGCGCAGCTGCAGTGGAAGGCGCCGGAAACGCGGCGAAAAGACCCGGAGTTTCCCGCCGTCACCGCCTCCGCGGATGCGCACGTTGACAAGATCGTGCTCCCGGACGATGCGGAGCTCGCCTTCTTCAACGGCTGGGGCGGATTTGCCGACGGAGGCAAACAGTACCGCATGCGGCTGCACACCGCCCGTCCGCTGCCCGCTCCGTGGTCCAACGTGCTGGCCAATCCGGAATTCGGATGTCTCGTCACCGAACGCGGCACAGGGTACACTTGGTGGCGAAACAGCCGCGAATTCAAACTGACGCCGTGGTTCAACGATCCGGTGCTGGATCCGCCGGGCGAAGCGGGCTATTTCCGCGACGAGGAAACCGGCGCCTTCTGGCCGCTATATCCGGGTCCGGCGCACGAAGATCAGTTTTACGAGGTGACCCACGCGCAAGGGTATTCGCGATTTCGACATGAGCGCGGCGGAATCTTCCACGAAACGACCTGGGTCGTTCCCCCGTCGGACCCCGTCAAAGTGATGGAAGTGCGCATCGTGAACAAGAGCGGCCGCCCCCGCAAACTGTCGCTGACCTATTACGCGGAGTGGGTGCTCGGCGTCCGACGCGGGCCGGAAGCGCCGTTCATCGTCACCGATTGGCACGAGGCGTCCGCCTGCTTGCTCGCGCACAACACGCGGCAGGAACATTTTCGCGGTGCGACGGCGTTTCTGGGCATATGCACGGATGCCGGTCCGGAGGCGAAACGCGCGGAACGCGATACGGCGGCTGAAAGCATGGACGAACGGTCCTGGACCGGCAGCCGCGGCGAATTTTGGGGCAGGGGAGGCGCGTCGGGCGAAACGCCGGAAGCGATGAAGCACCGCCGCCTCTCCGGCGCCACGGGAGTCACCGGCGACGCGTGCGGCGCGGTACGGGTCGGGTTCACGCTGGAGCCGGACGAGGAACGCGTCTTATATGTGATGCTCGGATGCGAACGTTCCCGCGAAGCAGCCGTCCGGCTGGCGCAAACTTATCGCGATCGCGCGCGGTGCCGGCAGGCGTTCGCGGATTCCGAACAGTTTTGGAGCCGGACGCTCGGGCAGATTGAAGTGCAAACGCCGAGTGCGGAAACCGACGCGCTGATGAACGGGTGGCTGCTGTACCAGGCGCTCTGCTGCCGCATGTGGGCGCGAACCGGTTTTTATCAGGCGGGCGGAGCGTACGGGTACCGCGATCAGCTGCAGGATTCGCTCTCTCTCTTGCACACCCGCCCCGATTTGACCCGGGCGCAAATATTGCTGCACGCTTCGCATCAATATGAAGAAGGCGATGTGCAGCACTGGTGGCACGAAGAGACGGGCATGGGCATCCGCACCCGTTTTTCCGACGATTTCTTGTGGCTCCCATACGCCGCAAGCCGATACGTGGACCATACCGGAGACGATACGCTGTGGGACGCCGTCGTGCCTTATTTGCGCAGCGGTCCGCTGGCGGACGGCGAGCATGAGCGTTACGAGAAAACGGAGTTGTCGCCGGCCTCCGGCACGCTGTACGAACACTGCACGCGCGCGATCGAACTGGCGCTCGGACGAATCGGAGAGCACGGACTGCCTTTGATCGGCATCGGCGACTGGAACGACGGCATGAGTTCGATCGGCGACGAAGGCCGCGGAGAAAGCGTGTGGCTGTGCTGGTTTCTGTGCGCCGTTCTCGAACGGTTCGCCGAATACGCCCGCAAACGGGAAGAGCACGAACGAAGCCGAACGTATGCCGAAGCGAGGAATAGGCTGGTGGAGGCCGCGAACCGTCACGCCTGGGACGGCAGCTGGTACAGGCGCGCGTTCACCGATGCGGGCGGCTGGATAGGATCCGAAAGCGGCCCGGAATGCCGGATCGATGCCATCGCGCAGTCGTGGTCCGTCATTTCCGGCGCGGCGCCGGCAGACAGGGCGGAACGGGCGATGGATTCGTTCGACCGGCTGCTCGTCGACCGGAAGCTGTCGCTGGCGCGGCTGCTCGATCCCCCTTTCGATCGAATGAAGCCCAGCCCGGGGTATATTCAAGGTTACCCTCCGGGCATTCGGGAGAACGGCGGGCAGTACACGCACGGCGTCATCTGGGGAGTGGTCGCCTGGTCCATGCTCGGTAGGAACGAAAAAGCGTGGGAATTGTTCCACCTGCTGAATCCGATTCGCCATACCCAAACGATGGAACAAGTCGCGCGTTACCGGGGAGAACCCTATGTGATGGCGGCGGACGTGTATACGGCGCGGCCGCACGAAGGGCGAGCCGGCTGGACGTGGTATACCGGCGCTGCCGGATGGATGTATCAGGCGTGTCTGGAATGGCTGCTCGGCGTGCGCAGGCAGGGAAACCGGCTGACGATCCGTCCCGCGCTTCCCGATGATTGGCCCGGATTTCATCTGACTTACCGGTTCGGCCGGACGACCTACCGCATCGCCGTGCGCAACCGCCGCCACGAAGCAGGGGCGGAACCGCACTCGTCGAATAACGCCGCGCAAGCGCAGGACCGCTGTGTGATCGAACTGACGGACGACGGGAAGGAGCACCGTGTCGAACTGACATGCTGACGGACCGCGGACAACGGCGCGCCGGATTCGGCTTTGTTCCCCGGCCGGATCCGGCGTCGCTCCCGCCCGGTTTGCCGAGGCGTTTTCGCCGAGACTCGAAATTGCACGAAAAATGTGAGATTTCTTTCTGGTCATCTTTTCATGTTTCATGTAAAATAGTTATAATCGCCCATGTTTTACCGGCGCGTGTACTTTTCTTTCCGACACGTTAGCGGACGCTAGGTGTCTTTTTATTTTGCGTGTCAGCTACCATGTCTTGGGGGACGCGTTTCGATGAAAATGCTTCTTGATATGTTGATCCGGTCCGAACAGATCGATATTGGACTGCTGATCTTGGATGCGCGTGCGAGAGTTCGCGTCGCCAATCCGAAATTCCGCCGCTGGTACGGGTTCAAAGAAGGAGATGAACTGTCGGAAAAAACCGTTTTGGGCCAAACGTTGCGCCAGGCCATTCGCGAACGCCGGGTCGTTTCGGAGGCGGTCATCCGCGACGAATGGAACGGCAATTTGGTAACGGTGATGCTGTTCGCGTACCCCTGTGAAGACAATAAGCAATCCGATTGGGCGGTGTTCGCCGCGGACGCCTCCTCGTCCAGGCGGCACATTCGGCAGCGGATGTTGACGGAGAAGGTGGAAACGATCGGCCAAATGGCGTCGGGCACGGCCAACGCCGTCCTGAATCCGCTCGCCGTCATCAAAGGTTCGATGCAGATGATCGAAAAGCATCTGGACGATTTTTTTGTGGACGAAGGCCTTGTCGGAAGCTCGCTGCATTCCCGGATCCGCACGTTTTTCCGGCTGATCGACGACCAAATTCAGCGCATAAACGACATTATTCAACAATTTTTACTGTTGGGCAAACCGTTTGCCATGGAATTGACTCCGCTCGCCATTGTCGATTTTTTGCAGCATTTGCAGCAGCGGGTGATGAAAAAAGCGCTGGACAAGCAGATCCGGCTTTCTTTCGAATATCCGATCCGCGACGGTTGGCTGCTCGCGCATGGCGAATATTTGCACATGGCGCTGGAAGCCATTTTGGACAACGCGCTGGAAGCCAGCCTCCCCGGCGCAAAAGTGACGGTGCAAACCGACGTTTCCGACGCCTATTTCGAAGTCCGCGTCTGCGATGAAGGGGAAGGCATTCCTTCCGGCATGCGTGAGGCGGTGTTCATTCCGTTTGTCACATCCAAAGAGGAGGCGCTCGGACTCGGACTGAGCGTCAGCAAGGTCATCATTGAAAAAATGGGGGGGACCATCGATATCCCGGAAGGCGGAGACGGCGGACAGGTGCGGGTGACGCTGCCGCTGTTTTCGTTTCCCGGCGCGTCGAATCGGCATGGACATGCGGTTCGCGATTCGATAAACTGATCATAGGAAACGAATCGAAACCGTCATGACATCGCGATTTCCGATGGGGGGAGACCGGCTGGAGTTTGTCGTGTTCCTGAAGACGTAGCGAAGGCGCGCTTTCGGCGGCGGAGGAACACGCAGGCGATGCCGTGGATCGCGTCGTTTTTTTTGATCGATGGAAGGATGGCGAAGAACATTTCGACTTTTCCGCGGGCGCGGACGAATACCGGCCGCAAGGTGGGCCGGCGCCCCGTCCGCTGGTCCATCAATCGTTCCCGGTAGCATCCGGCCGTCAAAATCTTGGGGGTTGAGGCTCGGTTCATGGTGGCCTTCCGGCGGTCACGCAGCGGAACCCGCCGGAGCGCGCCGCCGGGACCGCGTACTGAAACGGAGGGAATATCGACATGGCCGTTGAACGCGCTTTGTTTCCGGAAGCGGACATTCGCTGGATCCGCAACCGGCTGCTGGAGATCGACCGGACGTGCGCGCCGGATCCGGCTGTGCTGGATTATTGTTACGAGCGCCGCCTGTTCAAACTGTTTGTACCCGACGCGCTTGGCGGGCGGATGACGCCGCTGCCGGAAGCGCTGCGATGGTTTGAGGAAGCCTCCCGCGTCGACGGCAGTTTCGGGTGGCTGGTGACGATCGGATCCGGGGGCGGATATTTCGCCGCCTATATGGAACCGGACGCGGCGAAACAAGTGTTCGCCGACCGGCATGCCGTCATCGCGGGCAGCGGCATGCCCACGGGCACGGCGCGCAGGACGGACGGCGGGTACCGCGTCAGCGGCCGGTGGAAGTACTGCAGCGGCTCCACGTTCGCCACCACGTTTACGGCCAACGCGATCGTGGAAACCGGAGAACCGGCATCAGGCGATGCTCCGTCCATCCGCGCGTTTATATTTCGCCCGCAGCAGGTAAACATCGTTCGCGATTGGGACGCTTTCGGCATGAAGGGCACGGAAAGCCATACGATCGTTGTGGAGGACGCCTTTGTGCCGGAAGGCATGACGTTCAATCTGGAAGAGCGGAAAGCGTACGCGGAGGAACCCGTCTACCGGTATCCGTTCGTATCGTTTGCGGAAACGTCGTTTGCGGCGGTATGCATCGGCCTTGCCGGGCGTTTTCTGGACGAGGCGGAGACGCGAATCCGCGATCGGCTCCAGTCCCATCCGGAACGGTTGGACTTTGTGTCGTTGCTGGCGCGGCGCAGCCGAGACGCGTTGAATCGCCGCATCGACGCTTTTTACGATACCGTGAACCGGTCCTGGGAACTTCATGTGCGGGAAAGCGGTTTGCCGTCCGAAATGCAGGAACGCGTCAGCTCCGTCTGCAAAGCGGTGACGAGACAAGCGGTGGCGTCGTGCGAAACGCTGTTTCCGTATTTGGGCATGGCCGGCCTGTTCGAGCGCGACCCCTTGAACCGCGTGTTCCGGGATTTGCACACCGCGGCGCAACACGCGATGCTCGTGCCCTACCGCGATGAAGAGGTGGCGATGACGTGATGCGAGGCCGGTTCGCTCCGACTCCGTCCGGCCTGCTCCACGTCGGCAACGCGGCGACCGCGCTTCTGGCCTGGCTGCAGGTGAGACAGGCGGGCGGCCGGTTTATCCTGCGCATGGAAGATATCGACCAACCGAGATGCAAGCCGGAATTTGCCGAGCAAATCGTCGACGACCTGCGGTGGCTCGGCTTGGACTGGGACGAGGGACCGGACTGCGGCGGGCCGTACGGACCCTACACGCAGAGCGCGAGAATCGCATATTATGAACAAGCGCTAGAGCGGCTCGGCGAGACCGGACGGCTGTATCCGTGCTATTGCAGCCGCGCGGACTTGCTGTCCGCGGCCAGCGCGCCGCACGGCATCGGCGCGGAAGGGCCGGTGTATCCCGGCACGTGCCGGACTTTGAGCGAGGAGGAAAGGCGCCGGCGTTCGGCCCGCAAAACGCCTTCGCTGCGCTTTGCAGTCCCGGAGCGACCGGTGCGGTTTTGCGATCTCGCGCTCGGTCCGCAACAGTTCCCGCCCGGAAGCGGCGGCGATTTCATTGTCAAAAGGGCGGACGGGCTCATCGCCTATCAGCTGGCGGTGACGGTGGACGACGCCGCCATGCGGGTGAGCGATGTGCTGCGCGGCAGCGACCTGCTCGATTCCACGCCGAGACAGCTGATGCTGCATGAAGCGCTCGGGCAGGAGCCGCCGCGATATGCGCATGTGCCGCTCGTCCACGGGCCCGACGGCCATCGCCTGTCCAAACGGCACAAAGATTTGGCGCTGGCCGCGCTGCGCCGCATGAACGTCGCGCCGGAGCGCGTTGTCGGTCACTTGGCCCATTTGTACGGCCTGATCGACAAGCCTGAGCCGGTCAAACCCGCGGAGCTGGTCGGGACGCTGGATTTGTCCAAGCTTCCGGGCCGTCCGGTCACGCTTCCCGCCAAAGTGATGGACGGGTGGGAATGCTGACGGACACGGCCTATTTTATGGAAATTTTATGGAAGGTCCGGGCAAACGGAACGCCGATGCCGACGAACAAGCCGGTTTGGTTGGACGGGGAAACCGTGATGACACGCGAAAAGGCCCATGCGGATGGAGCAGGCAACATTTGACGAAGAAGGCCAAATGGCAGAAAGGCGGTGCGTCATGAGTCGCAACGAGCGGCAGTATTTGCAGCTTCTTGCGCATGTGCTGGAGCACGGCACGCGCAAAACGGACCGGACCGGGACGGGCACGATGTCCGTTTTCGGCTACCAGATGCGGTTCGACTTGAACGAAGGATTTCCGCTTCTGACGACCAAACGCGTATCCTTCCGGCTTGTGGTCAGCGAACTGATCTGGTTTATCCGCGGGGATACCAATATTCGTTTTTTGCTCCGGCACAACAACAACATCTGGAATGAATGGGCGTTCAAAAAGTGGGTCGAAAGCGAAGAGTACGACGGGCCGGACATGACCGATTTCGGCCTGCGTTCCCAGCGCGATGAGGCGTTTCGCGCGCTTTACGAACAGGAAATGGACAAGTTCAAGCGGCGCGTGCTGGAAGACGACGCGTTCGCCCGCAAATACGGAGAACTGGGCGACGTGTACGGCAAGCAGTGGAGACAGTGGAAAACGTCCCGGGGCGAGACGATCGACCAGCTGAAGGAAGTGATCGACGCGATCAAGCGCACGCCCGATTCGCGCCGGCTGATCGTGACCGCCTGGAATCCGGAGGACGTGCCGTTCATGGCGCTGCCGCCGTGCCACACGCTGTTTCAATTTTACGTCGCCGACGGCAAACTGTCGTGCCAGCTGTACCAGCGCAGCGCCGACCTCTTTCTCGGCGTGCCGTTCAACATTGCCAGCTATTCGCTCTTGACGCACATGATCGCGCAGGAATGCGGACTGGCGCCGGGAGAGTTCGTGCACACGCTCGGCGACGCGCACATTTATGTCAACCATGTGGACCAGATTCGGCTGCAGCTGCAGCGGGAACCGCGGGCATTGCCCAAGCTGAAGCTGAACCCTGACATCCGGAGCGTATTCGATTTCGATGTCGGGGACGTTTCCGTGGAAGGCTACGACCCCCATCCCGCGATCAAAGCTCCGGTGGCCGTGTGAAAGGAGAAGCGCCCTTTGACCATTTCCCTCATTTTTGCCATGGACCGAAACCGGCTGATCGGCAGCGGAAACGGTTTGCCCTGGCGGCTGCCGGCGGATCTCGCGTATTTCAAAAAAGTCACGTCCGGTCACACCGTCATCATGGGCAGAAAAACGTACGAATCGATCGGAAAACCGCTGCCGAACCGCCGCAATATCGTCGTCACCCGCAACCCGCAATATAAGGCGGACGGGTGCGAAATCGTCCACTCGCTGGAAGAAGCGCTGGACATAAGCCGCAACGGGGAACGGTTTGTCATCGGCGGGGCCGAACTGTATCGGCAGGCGTTGGACAAGGCGGACAAGCTGTACGTCACGCTGATTGACCACGAATTTGAAGGAGACGTCCATTTCCCGCCGTTTACGCCTTCCCGGTGGAAGCTCGTGGAACGCATCCCCGGCACGGTGGATGAGCGGAATGTTTATCCGCACGAGTTTCTCGTATACGAGCGGCTAAGGGATTAAGCCGGCGGTCCTGCGGGCGGATTTCGGATGCCGATCATTCATTTTCGCCTGCACGGATGGGCGGAATCACATTTTTCGTCCTATTGGAGGAACAAATTGGAAACCATTCGCACGCTGCGCAGACAAATCAAAGACAAACTGGTCGCACGGATTCTCGCCATGGAACCGGGACGAGCCCTGGACGCCCTCGTGGCGGAATACGTCATGGGTCTCCACGTGGAAGCGTGGAGCGTCGAACCGGACGATCCGCCGGACTACTGGTACGTTCCGAACTCGGCCGTCCGCAAGCTGGACGGAGCGGAGCCCGAACGGGTGCCCAACTACTCGACGGCGCTGCTGCCCGCCATGCAGGTGACCAACCGTTTTCGCCATTGGCGAATGGAGGGCAGAACGGATCTCGGCACGGTCGACGCCGCGCTGATCAACGAGCCCGGCCAGGAACACTGGGTCCGTTCCTGCGCCACGGTGCCGGAAGCTGTCTGCAAGGCGGCGCTCGTGAGTTTGGTGGAAGCCGACGTATTGATCGACAAACTGCTGGAAGAATGAAAACGGGCGGCGGACGGCGCGCGACGGCGCGGCGCGTTCGCTGCCGGCGGAGGAAAGGAGAAGACGCCCTTGCGCATCGGCATTGTGTCGGATACGCACTTGCGGTCCGGCGACGTCACATTGCCCGCGCCGCTCGTTCGCGGTTTGGAAGGCGTGGACCGCATCATCCACGCGGGAGACTGGACGCACCCGGACGTCATTCCGCTGTTTGAACGCATCGCTCCCGTCGACAGCGTGGCCGGCAACAACGACGGGCCGGATATCGTGCGCCGCTTCGGCCGCATCGCGCTGCTCGAACTGGGCGGACGGCGCATCGGCCTCATTCACGGCGACGGTCCGTATGCTTCCACCGAGGAGCGGGCATGGCGCGCGTTTCAGCACAACGATGTCGATATTATCGTGTTCGGGCACTCGCACGTCCCATATATGGAAGAAAGGCAGGGGGTCGTGCTGTTCAATCCGGGATCGCCGACGGACAAGCGGTTCCAGAAACGGTACTCCTACGGAATATTGGAAATCCGGGACGGCACATTCCGCCTGGAGCACCGTTTTTTTGACAAGAAGGATTGAACAGACGGCAGGCGGGAAGCAGGAGGGATTCGGTATCCTTAAAAACAATCGGACCGAAGGAACCCGCAGAATCCGCACGTTTGGATTTCGTTGCAGGGGAGGTAGCGTTCATGGGAGGCCGCATCGTCATTTTTGCCGGAGGCCGATTGGGCGGCTGGGCGTTGAATGAGCTTCGCGACGGCGATATCGCCGTCGGCGCCGACCGAGGCGCGCTGTTCTTGATCCGGCACGGCATCCGGCCGCATATCGCGTTCGGCGACTTCGATTCCGTGACGGAACCAGAAAAGCTCCGCATTTGTCAAGAGAGCGGCCAAACCGTCGAATGCGACCCGGTGATGAAAGATCTTACCGATACGGAAATGGCCTTGAATTGGGCGCTTGACCAAAAGCCTGCCGAAATCGTCATCTGCGGCGCGTTGGGAAGCCGATTCGACCACAGTTTGGCGAACGCGCAATTGTTGGTGAGAACGGAGGAGGCCGGCATTCCGAGCGTGATCGTCGATGCCTTCAACCGGCTGTCGGCGATCGTTCCCGGGACGGTCAAAACGCTGCGGCGCAGCCGCTTTTCTTATATTTCGCTGCTTCCGCTGACGCCGAAGGTCGGCGGGGTGACGCTGGAAGGATTCAAATATCCGCTGAACGGCGCGGAGCTGCGAATGGGATACACGCTGGCCGTCAGCAACGAATTGAACGGCGACGAGGGAACGGTACGCATCGAGGACGGCGCGCTGCTGATCGTCGAAAGCGCCGACGAACGTCCGGGGGAAGGAGATCGCGCGTGATACCGTTCGAAAACTGCTGGCCGTACGAGATATATGGCGAAGATGTATATTTTCACCAGTGCCCGTCATGCGGTGCGGATGAGGTGAGGCTGCCGCTCAAACGGCGGGATCTGGACGAGATCCGGGGCGGAAAAAGGCTGCTTTTGGTCATGCCCTGCTGCCATGCCGAATACAAGCTGGCGGACGCCGATGCGGATTATGTGCTGGCGGACCGCCCCATGCGCAGCCGGGAATAAAAGCGGAACGCCGTGTCCACCCTATTTCTTGCCCGAACCGAACCATTTCAGCGCGCGCCTGTCTGGCGGACGGACGCGGCTTTGTGTATAATATCAAAATTATAACGACCATCCGTTCCAATCGGCGACAGTTCACAGCCGGATGCGGCGGGAGAGGAGTAGAAAATGAAGACCGATCATTGCAAAATTTTGGACTGCACGATCCGCGACGGCGGTCTGGTCAACAATTGGGATTTCAGCGTGGAGTTCGTCCGCGACCTGTATGCGGCGCTCAGCGCGGCCGGCGCGGATTATATGGAAATCGGCTACAAAAATTCGCCGAAGCTTCTCAAGGGAGCGAACTCCGGACCGTGGCGGTTTCTGGACGACGACTTTCTGAAAGAAGTCATTCCGCACAAAACCGGCACGAAACTGTCGGCGCTGGTCGACATCGGCAGGGTGGACGTCGACGACATCAAGCCCCGCAGCGAAAGTTTGATCGACCTGATCCGGGTCGCGTGCTACATCCAGGATGTGGACAAAGCGGTGGAGCTCGTCCGCATCTTCCATGAGCAGGGATACGAAACGTCCATCAACATCATGGCGCTGTCCCACGTGCTGGAAAAAGATTTGATCGAAGCGCTGGAGATGATCAACGAAAGCCCGGTGGACATCGTCTATGTGGTGGATTCGTACGGCAGCCTCGATCCGGAAAACACCGTCTATTTGGTAAACCGGTTCAAGTCGTGCCTCCCCGGCAAACTGCTCGGCGTGCACACCCACAACAACATGCAGCTGGCGTTCGCCAACACGCTCGCCGCCGCAGGGCAAGGCGTGACGTTTCTGGACAGCTCCGTCTACGGCATGGGGCGGGCGGCCGGCAACTGCACGACGGAACTGTTGATCAGCTATCTCGACAACCCGAAATACGACCTGCGTCCCATCCTTGACATCATCGAGCGGCGGTTCATTCCGCTGCGCGAGAAAGTGGAGTGGGGATATTTGATCCCCTACATGATTACAGGCGCGCTGAACGAACATCCGCGCGTGGCGATGGAACTGCGGGCGAGCGAAGACAAAGACAAGTACGCGGCGTTTTGGGACAAATTGACCTCGGCAGAAGCGGCCCCTTCCAGATAGGGGCCGCAGCCGTATGCCGGACCGCCGGGGGAAAACAGGCGTTTAATCGTGCGCAAGGAGTGAGGCGTGTGCATCGTGTTGAAGTCCTTCCCGCGGAACTCAGGCAAATTTTGTTTTTCGATTTGGACGACACGCTCATTCACTGCAACAAATATTTCAACGAAATTTTGTCGCGGTTTGCCGACTGGATGATCGCCCGCTTTCAGGGGACGACGAGGGACGAAGTTCTCGAAAAGCAGGTGGAATTCGATTTGGCCGGTGTGCGCAAAGTCGGTTTCGTCAAGGACCGTTTTCCGGAATCGCTCGTGGAAACGTACGACTACTTCAGCGCGCTGACCGGCAGAACGGCTCGTGATCAAGAGCGCGACGAGCTCAGGGAGCTCGGTTACGACGTGTACGATCAGCAGTACGAACCGTATCCCGATATGGAGGAAACGTTGGAGACGCTGAAGGCGCAAGGGCACAAATTGTGCCTGTACACGGGCGGCGACCGCGACGTGCAGCGGGCCAAAGTCAATCAGCTCGGGCTGAAACGGTTTTTCGAGGGCCGCATTTATGTCGAACGACGCAAAGACGAGCAGGCGATGGAACGGCTTTTGCGTTCGACCGACAGCGACCGCAGCAAGACGTGGATGATCGGCAACTCGGCGCGCACCGACATTTTGCCCGCGCTCAAATCGGGCATTCACGCGATCCATATCCCCACGGCGGATGAATGGGAATACAACCGGGCGGACATCCGCGTCCAGCCCAAGGGCGCCTTCTTTCGGCTGAACCGGCTCGCCGAGGTGCCGGAGACGATCGAACGTTATATCACCGGAAAATGAGGTTTTGCGTCACGGAAACAACAGGCGATACAGCACGTCCGGCTGGTCCGTGATGATGCTGTCCACGCCGTACCGCGCCATCCGGGCCATGTCGGCGGGGCGGTTGATGGTCCAGGCGTATATTTTTTTCCCGTGGGCATGCGCTTTTTGCACGAGATGACGATTGACCAGCGTGCCGCGGACGCTCAAAATGTCGATATCCCCGCGGTTGAACAGCGCATCGTTCAGCTGGCTCGGCATGTTGATGATGACGCCCGCAAGCAGTCTCGGCTCGATCCGTTTGACGTCCGATACGGCGCGCTCGTCAAACGACGTGACGACGACGCGGCCGACCGCGTCTTCCCGCACGATCGTTTCGGCGACGGCGGCCGGCAGTCCGGGGCTCGGCACATCCGTCTTGATATCGATGTTCAACAAAATCTTTCCGGCGGCGAGGCGCAGCGCTTCGGTCAGCGTCGGGATGCGCTCGCCGGCATAAGCCGCGCCGAACCGGCCTCCGACGTCGTAGCGCTTCAAATCCTCGTATGCCGATTGGGAAATGCGCACATCCGCCCCAGCCGCCCTCAACAACGAATCGTCATGGGACAGCACGATGACGCCGTCGGCGGTCATCCGCACATCGATCTCGGCCACGCCCGCGCCGTCGGCAATGGCGCGTTTCAGCGCGCTGAGCGTATTTTCCGGCGCGGCATGCGAACTGCCGCGGTGCGCCGTGATCATCTCCGCGCCATATCCGGATGCGGAACCCTCAAAAGGGGGACCCAAGACCAAAAGCGCGATCAGCACAATGAAAAGCGAGTACAGCCACCTCATGACGCAAACCTCCAGGGATGAAAGATCAACCGTGGTCTTAGGATGGAAGTCACGGGGTTTTTTTATTATAAGACCGAAGTGATAACGCTTACAATGGGGTTGTCGAATCTGTAATACAATTGAAAAATGATGCAATATCCTGTAACGATTCGCAAGAATGACGCTTTGCGGCCAGGCCGGCGATCTTCGCTCCGCATAGCGTCTGCACGCGCAGGGCATCGTAAGAATGGGGTGATGACAATGGCCAGAAGACGTTCGAGAGTATTGATTCCCCAAGCCAAACACGGGCTCGACAGATTGAAGGTGGAAGTGATGCGCGGGCAGGGATACGCCGTCAACCCCGACCGTCCCGACGCGGTGAAATTCGAGGTCGCCCGCTCCGCCGGCATTCCGTTGAATCCGGGTTACAACGGGCATCTCAGCACCGAGCAGGCGGGAAAAATCGGCGGCCGCATCGGCGGCCCGATGGTCCGCGAGATGATCCGCATGGCCCAGCAAACTTTGGCCAAACGATGACGGCACGGGGCCTTCCCTCACTCCGGCGGTGGGGACCATGGCCCCGGGTATATGCCGGCAGTTTCATTCGGAAGCGGAAATCGTTTATAATTATGCTCATAGACTTGCATGGTTGGGAGAAGGAGAATCACGACATGCTGCGAATCGTGGGTCTGAAAAAGAAATACGGACAAGATCCCGTGTTGAAGGGCATCGACCTGGAACTCGCTCCGGGAGAATTCGTCGGCATCGTCGGACCGAGCGGCAGCGGAAAAAGCGTTTTCCTGCGCTGTCTGGCGATGAAGGAAAAATGGGATGAAGGGAAACTGTATTACGGGGACGACGAACTCGTTCAAAGTTCCTGGTTCGCGCGCTGGAAACGGCTGAAGGACTGGACGCTTTTGGACCAGACGCCGCGTCTCATTCCCAATAAAACCGCCTATCGCAACGTCATCCGCGGCCGGTTTCGCGATTTTCCGCTCTGGCGGTTGCTGATCGGCGGCAAGGCGTCCGAAGACGAGCACGTGCGGGCGCTGGACTATCTGGAACAGGTCGGACTGCTGGACAAGGCTTTTGAAAAAGTGGAAAAACTGAGCGGCGGCGAGAAACAGCGGGTGGCGCTCGCGAAGTCGCTGTGCCAGGGCGCGAAAGTCGTGCTCGCCGACGATCCGGTGTCGAATCTGGACCCGCATGCGGCGGATGCGGTGCTGAGAGACTTGCGCAAACTGTGCGAGCGGGACAATCTGATCGTCGTTTGCGTGTTTCGCAGCGTGGAAGCGGCGGAAAGGTATTCGCATCGTCTGATCGGTTTTTCCGACGGGCGGGTGGCGCTCGATGTCAAGGGACGGAGGCTGACCTCGGCGGAGCGGATGAAAGTGCAGTGACGCCGGGGTCGGCGTCGATCAACCAACGAGGAGGGCGGCATATGAATCCGGTGGCGAAGGCGCTCATCATTGCGGGCGCTGTCTTGATTGTGGCGGGTCTGATCTGGCAGTTCGGCGGCAAATACATTCCGCTCGGCCGGCTGCCCGGCGACATTCGGTACGAATCCGGCAACGTCCGGTTTTATTTTCCGATCGTCACCTGCCTGTTGATCAGCGTGATCGGCTCGCTCATTCTCTACTTGATTCGCCTCATGAAATAAACGTGTTAACAAAATAGACAAAAATTTTCGCTTGCAATCTTTCTCGCGGTTGATATAATTATCATTGTGTCTGCGATTCCGAGACTTGAGCCGGAAGGCGGCGGACGGCAAACCGCATCGCGCTGGTGTAGCTCAGGGGTAGAGCAACGCACTCGTAATGCGTAGGTCGGGGGTTCAAATCCCTTCACCAGCATCCAGGAAAAGCTCCCAATACGGGAGCTTTTTATTTTATTCCGGAACACATTTGATTTGGCTGTCAGGCGAAAGAGGAATAATCGCGGACGGACGGGGAAAAGCTAGAACACAACCACACCGAGCTGAAGGAGCCGTGCCATGATCCGCAGGTTATGCGTCGTCCCGTTGGCCGCGGCGCTAATTCTCGCCGCCGCGGCGGGCCATGCCGCCGCCGTGTCCGCTTTATCGGAAATCGGGACGCCCTTGGCCAAATTGCGAGAAAAGTACCCGCAAGATCTCATTATCAGCGGTCCCGCCATGGAGAAAAAAGTGGCGCTCACGTTTGACGACGCCCCGGACCGGAGGTTTACCGCGGAAATTTTGGAAGTGCTGCGCCGGGAAAACGTGCCGGCGACGTTTTTTGTCGTCGGATACCGCGCGCAGGAAATGCCGGAGCTCGTGCGACGGATGGCGGCCGACGGACACGCGGTGGGAAACCATTCGTACAATCATCCCGATTTGCGCAAGCTGGACCTGCCGGCGTTTGAAGACCAATTGATGCGCACACAGCGCATCCTCCGCGAACTGATCGGATACGAACCGCAAATTTTGCGGCCTCCGTACGGCGAAATCAACGAATGGCAGCTCAAGTGGGCGGTAGATCGCGGTTTCAAAATCATCAACTGGAACGTCGATTCGCTCGATTGGAAGAGTCTGGATAAGGCGAGCGTGGTGGACAACATTTTGTCGCAGGTGCGGCCGGGTGCGATCGTGCTGCAGCACGCGGGAGGCGGGGAAGGGGAAGATCTGACCGGCACGATCGATGCGCTGCCGATCGTCATTCGCACGTTGAAGCGTCAGGGCTATGAGTTCGTCACCGTTCCGGAACTGTTGAACATGCCGGTGTCGCGGCCCGAATCGGCGGATTAACCGCTGGGGAAGGGCGGCACACCAGCCGCGGGTCTTGTGCGTGACCGAATCTGCGGGACGGAAAGCGAAGGGGAAGGCTCTTATCTTACGAGCCTTCCCCCTTTTGCCGCCGGCGCATTCGGCGTGCGAAGCAAAGGATCATAGCCGCAACCCGCAGCTGCCGCGGGAAGGGCTGAAATGCGCAAGATTTGCGGTATGGTTACGGAGTTTCCAACACGTAGACGGTCACTTCTTGAAAACCGAACTTTTTCGCCTGTTCTCGGGACTGCGGAACAAAAATGTCGATGCGGTTGCCTTTGATGGAACCTCCGGTATCCGTCGCCCGGCCGATAAAGCCGTCGGCGGGCAGTCCGGGATGCGAGTAACCCGTCACATACACCTTGGAACCGAGCGGAATCACCTTGGGATCGACGGCGATCGTGCCGAACGCGAGGCGGTTCCCCATATAGTCCAGTCCCGCCCAACCGCCGTTTTCTTCGGCGGACGCCGTGTAGGCGCTGGCCTTCGCGGTCAGTTTGCGGACATAGCTTTTCTCCCCTTGGGGAGTGCTGACGGTCGCCGCGGAAGCGGCGGCGGAAGCCATCGCGGCCGCAGTCGTATTCGCCTTGGCCGCGGCGGCGGGTTTGGCGGCGGGCAGTTTCAACACGAGTCCTTCATACAAATTCAAATAATGCTTGTCCGGGTTCAAATCCATCAAAGCCTGCATATCGACGCCGAGTTTCCGCGAAATGTTCCAATACGTGTCCCCTTCTTTGACCACGTATGTACCCGCATCGGCGTATACGGGCGCGCTGATCAGCAGCGAGGCGCCGAGCGTGATCGCCGCCAGCTTTTTGAACGGCTGCATGTTTTTCCTCCTTTTCCTGTATGCGAGGTTAGTTGTCGGATTCGGTAAGGATGGTCAACCCTACGCCTTCTGGCTACGCCATGGGCGATTCACCCCAAGGGGAACGAAACGCTCCCCGAAAATCTCCCCCGCAAGATTTTCCAATCTTTCGTTCGGCCTCTTGTAGTGTAACATAGGAACCTAATTGATAAAACGCATAAAATATGGAAAATCCCGGCGATTGCCCTGATTATTATCCGATGTGCGGACGCCGCAAAAGTCGCCGGATCGCGATCGCCCGCGCAGGTGCGGGCGATCGCGAATGATGCGTTCCGATGAAGCTATTACTCCACGCGCATTCACCCAACCAGCCGCCGAAGAATATCCATTCGCCCAGTTGAATAAATACGCGCCGCCATCCCCTGCAGCCCTTTTTGCTGTAATACTTCCCGCTTCCAAATGTTACAACAGATGTGAGCGTCGGTCGTCGCATTTTTTGTTGCAGCCGTTTAGCGCCTTTTTTTAAAAACACTCTATGCGGAATTCCGATAACCTGTTATACTATTTTTAAATGACTGTTTCATCCGTTCGCGGTGATTGTCAGTTCATCAATGCAGGGGAGTGAGCGCATGAGCAGCACGGTGTTGCCGAAAAAGAACGAGCTCGGTTTTTTTGAGATTCGCCTGGAATCGATCGGCGGCCTGGGAGCCAATCTTGCGGGAAAAATGCTGGCGGAAGCCGGCGTGATCGGGAGCAATCTGAACGGCGTCAGCTTTTCCTCCTATGGATCGGAAAAGAAGGGTTCGCCGGTCAAGGCGCACATCCGTTTTTGCGATCTGAACACGAACATTCGCGACACCACACCGGTGGAAAGACCGCATGTGGTCGGCATTTTCCATGAAAATTTGTACAAGACGGTCAATGTCGTCAGCGGCATTTACGAGGACAGCATCGTATTGGTCAACTCGCATCGCAGTCCGGAAGAGTTGAAGGAAAAATTGAAGCTGCCCGCGGGCATCATCGCCGTCGTCGACGCCACCGGCATCGCGCTGGAGGAGAAAAACCGCGTCAACATGGCGATGCTGGGCGGACTGTTCCGGCTTTGCGATTTTCTCGATTTTGAATACATGAAAGGCGTCATCCGCAAATCGCTGGAGAAGAAATATCCGCAGGCGGTCGAACCCGCGCTGCGCACCTTCGAACGCGGATACAAGGAAGTTCGCTTTCAGGAGTTCAAACTGCCGGAAGGCATGGAAATGCCCAAGCACCAGCGCTGGGACATTCCGATGCTCGGTTACGAAACCCAACCGATCGGCGGGACGATTACGAACCCGGGCAACAGCATCCTGAAAGACCTCAGCATTTCCCGCAACGGCATGATGCCGCATTTTCACGAAGACAAGTGCATCCACTGCGCGGCGTGCGATACCGCCTGCCCGGATTTTTGCTTCGTGTGGGAAGAACAGTTGGACAAAAAGGGAAGGCCGCAAATGTTTTTGCAGGGCATCGATTACCAGTATTGCAAAGGCTGTCTGAAATGCGTCACCGCCTGCCCGACGGAAGCGCTGACGGCGGAACGCGAAACCGACGGGTACGGGGAAGCGCATCGCGTACCGCACCGGTTCAGGCTGGCAAACTGATTATTCTGGGGGGATGACGAATGGCGATTGAATACGACAAGGAAGTGCGCCAGGGTACGGTCGAACAGCGGATGGTGTACGAGTCCGGCAACGAAATGGCCGCCTACGCCGCGCATCAAATCAACTATCATATCATGGGGTATTTTCCGATTTCGCCGTCCACGGAAGTGGCGCAATTCCTCGACCTGATGAAAGCGAACGGCCAGCACGACATCAAACTGATTCCGGCCGACGGCGAGCACGGGTCCGCCGGGGTATGCTACGGCGCTTCCGCGGCGGGCGGCCGCGTGTTCAACGCGACGAGCGCCAACGGCTATCTCTACATGCTGGAGCAAATGCCGGTCCAATCCGGCACGCGCATGCCGATGGTGCTGAACCTCGTCTGCCGTTCCGTGTCCGGTCCGCTGGACATCCACGGCGACCATTCCGACCTGTATTTTGCGCTGAACACCGGTTGGCCGATTTTGCTGTGCCGCGATCCGCAGGCGGTATACGACATGAACATCATGGCGATCAAACTGGCGGAAGATCCGGAAGTGCGCCTGCCGGTGCTCGTCGCGTCCGACGGGTATTTCACTTCGCACCAGAAGCGCCGGGTGCAGACGTTCGCGCATCGCGAAGACGTGCTGAAGTTCATCGGCGAGCATCCGCCCAAAGGGTTCCCGGACGTGCTCGACCGGAACAATCCGATCACGGTCGGTCCGTACATGAACGAACCGGACTACATCAACAACTGTTATCAGCAATCGGTGGCGATGTACAACGCCGGCCGGGTGTTTGACCGCATCCGCAAAGAATACGCGGTGCTGACCGGACGCGATTATCCGCTGCTTGATCTGTACCGGATGGAAGATGCGGAAGTGGCGGTGTTTCTGCTCAATTCCGCGTCGGAAATCGTCAAGGACGTCGTCGACCAGCTGCGCGCCAAGGGCATCAAGGCGGGATCCATTTCGCCGAATATGATCCGTCCGTTCCCGCAAAAGGAAGTCGCCGAAGCGCTGAAAAACGTCAAGGCGGTGACGGTCGGCGACCGCGCCGATTCGTACGGCGCCTACGGCGGCAACATGACCCAGGAAGTCAAAGCGGCGCTGTTCACGTACGGCAACCGCGACACGATGGTGATCAGCCGCGTGTATGGTTTGGGCGGCAAAGACTTTTATGCGGAAGACGGCCATCACTTCTTTGAGCTCGCGCTGGACGCGGTGCAAAAAGGCTACGTGGAAAAGCCGTTCGATTACTACGGCCATACGCCGGGCGATCCCGAGAAAGCGCCGAAGCGCATTCTCGAACCGATGAAATACGAGGAGCTGAAAACCGGCCTCATCTCGGTGGAGAAAGACGAGGAAACCGGCAAACTGAAAGTCAAGGTGCCGCCCGTGCGCAGCTTGACGAAGAAGCCGAAACGGCTTGCGCCGGGGCACGGCGCCTGCCCGGGGTGCGGCATTTTCTCCGGCCTCGAGCTGTTCTTCAAAGGCATCGAAGGCGACATCGTCGTCCTGTATCAGACCGGATGCGCCATGGTCGTCACGACCGGTTATCCGTATTCGTCCCACAAGGCGACCTACATTCACAACTTGTTCCAGAACGGGGCGGCGACGCTGTCCGGCGTCGTGGAAATGTTCTGGGAACGGAAACGCCGCGGCGAACTGGACCATCTGAACTTGCCGGACGATTTCACGTTCGTCATGGTCACCGGCGACGGCGGCATGGACATCGGCATGGGACCGGCGATCGGCGCCGCCCTGCGCAACCACAAAATGATCATTCTCGAATACGACAACGAAGGCTATATGAACACCGGCGCGCAGCTGTCCTATTCGACGCCGCTCGGCCACCGCACGTCGACGTCGAACGTCGGCAAGTATCAGGGAGGCAAGCTGTTCCATCACAAGGATACGCCGCAGATCATGGCCGCGACCAACATTCCGTACGTGTTTACCGGCGCGGAATGCCAGCCCCAGGATCTGCTGAGAAAGGCGGCCAAAGCGCAGTATTACGCGCAAAACGAAGGTTTGGTGTACGGCAAAATTTTGATCACGTGTCCGCTCAACTGGCTCTCCGACGAGCGCGAAGGGCAGACGATCATCGATTACGCGGTGAACTCCTGCTTCTTCCCGCTGTATGAAGTGGAGCACGGCGTGACGACGATCACCTACAACCCCGAAGAGAAAAACAAGCGCGTGCCGCTGTCGGAATGGCTGAAAAAGATGGGCAAAACGCGGCATATGACCAAACCGGAATACGCCGATGCCCTCAAGGCGTTCGAAGACGAAGTGGAACGCCGCTGGCAGCGCTTGAAGGCCAAACACGAAAATCCTTATTTGTGATCATTGTCCAAAACCGCAAACGACGCGTCGTTTCGGGCTGCCCTGCGCTTACGGGGGCGGCCCCCCTTTTATTTGGCCCGATCGAGGAGGCGAGCGCCGGTGCCGTATGTGTTGAAACACCGGGAAACAGGCGAGATAGCCGCCTGCATGTTAAAAAACGTGTACGATCTCGACTATTTTGGCGTCAAATGGTGGGATTCTCCCGCGGAAGCGTCGGCCGAATCGGCCCGACTGCTGGCGGAACTCGGCCGGCGCGACGCCGCCATGTGGGACGTCGTGGAAATCGACAGTTCCACCTTGAAACTCGGCAACGTCAAACTGAACAACGATCCGCGGCGCACGCTGTATATGGATGAACAGGGAAAGCTGCGGGCAAGGTAACGGAAGGAGCGGTACGGTGTTGCAGCAGCAAACATGGCTTCCCGCGATCTTGGAGGCGGGGGCGGACGAGCAGGCGTTGGCGCAACAGCTTCGGGAAGGCGGGTACGCCGCGCTGCGGTCGCTGATCGAGGAAGTCCAGGAAAGAATTAAACGATTCGAAGACGAAGAGGCGGAGGAAACGCTGCGCCTGATCGAAGCCGCCGCGCGGCTTGCGCCCGAACCGGGACGCGTCAGCCCCGCGTGGCAGACGGTGTGGGAAGACCTGCGGACGATGGCGCAGCAAAAGATCAAGGCGCTGCGCACGGTGCCTCCCGAGGAGAGGGACGGGGAGTGGCAGGTCATCCTGGACAATCCTTACGTTCATCAGCAGATCGTCTGCTATCCCGGCCTGTCGTTCCTGGAGGCGGCCTATTTGTTCGGCTACTTCAAAACCGATCTGAAACGAAACGAATACGTGCGCCTGCAAAAAATCGTGACGGTCATCATGGACTTCGGCGGATAATGCCGAAAACGGAGACGGCTCGGGGATTTGGTTTCAACCGAACGACACGTCGAGAATCATCATGACCACAAAGCCGAGCATTAAAGCCATCGAGGCGAGATCTTTGTTGCCTTTCTCCTGCGACCCGGGGATGACTTCTTCCGCGGTGACGAAGATCATCGCACCCGCGGCAAAACCGAGCGCATACGGCAAAAGCGGCTCCACATAGGCGACGGCCAACGCGCCGACCAGCGCGGCGAGCGGCTCCATCATGCCGGAAAATTGGCCGTAAAAGAAACTTTTGCGCCGGGACATGCCTTCGCGCCTGAGCGGCATCGACACCGCCACACCCTCGGGGAAATTTTGCAATCCGATGCCGATGGCGAGCGCGACGGCGCTGGCCAGCGATGCGGATTCGAACCCGGCGGCGACCGCGCCGAAAGCGACGCCGACGGCGAGCCCTTCGGGAATGTTGTGCAGCGTGATCGCGAGCACGAGCAGCGTGCTGCGACGGCGGCCGGCCGGATTGATGCCTTCCGCGTCTTTCATCGCCGCGTTGGGATGAAGGTGCGGCAGCAATTTATCGATGAGCGAGAGGAACAGGCCGCCTCCCAGAAAGCCGACGGCGGCGGGGAACCAGACCGGCAGCGGACCGTCCGCGGCCATCTCCAGCGCGGGCGACAGAAGCGACCAGAAACTGGCCGCAATCATGACGCCGCCGGCAAACCCGAGCATCGCGTCGAGAAATTTCTGATTGACGGTACGCGCGAAAAAAACGAGGGCGGCGCCCAGCGCGGTCATGCCCCAGGTGAACAGCGTGCCGAGCAGCGCCTGCAAGGTGGGATTGAGCTGCGCAAACCAATCGGTCATCCGTCGTGGTCCCTCCACAATATGAAGTCCATTCGTGTGCCGTTGCGAATCGGCGTCCGTTCGCAAGCCGCCCGTTTTTCCACATTTGCGGCGGAACGCACAACATGCGGCAAATGGTGACAAATATTAGATTCGTTCTTATTCAATATCCACTATTATAAAGCATCAAAGCACTCCGGCAAAGATCCCGCGCTTCGCGAAAATACCGTTCTGACGGCGCGCAGCGCCCGCCATTGCAGAGAATGGTCCAATGCGTTATGATAGGGGTGCCAAAGGAGGAGGGAAAACGGAATGCAGCGACGTTTTGTGATTGAAGCCGTCATGTTGGCCATCTACGGACAGCTCGTCGTTCCGGGCCGCCAGGTGGAATATGTCATTCCCTACTCCACCGTATTGGAACTGTACGATCTGCTTGAAGGCGAAGAGCCGCTGATGATGGACAAACGCGACGATGCGCATGCCAGGAAAAAGGTCGGCGAATTGATCCAGTATTTCGAAGAGCCGTTCCATCGCAAAAAGCTGGAACGGATATTCGTCGCGCCGTGGAAAAAGAGCAGCCCGTTCCTGATCAACGATCACGTGACGCTGACGATTGTCAACGCCATCGATCAGGCGCAGTATGGTGAAGCGTTCGACCCGGTGGAAACGGAACTGCTGCTGACCGCCGTCAGAGAAAACTGCCCGCTCTTGACCGATCAGCTCGAGTTCCAGGACAAAGTGATCGAAGCGGCCATTCCCGTACATTTGTATGATATCGAGGACTTTGAATATGCACTGGAAGACGACGCGGCCAGGGAAGAGATGGACATGACGTAAACGTCTCCCCGTCCGCCATCGGACTTTTTTCGCTCAGGAACGTGCCGGGGAATCGGCGGACCGCCGTCTTTCTTCCGGCACGGCGCGTTCCTTGATCCAGAGCGACGTGAAGAGCGCCACGAAAGATACCGCGAAGCCGTACAGGAACAAATCGGCGTAAGCGGACGGGAGATGTTCGCGCCCGGCCACGATCGCGCCCATGACGGTAACCCCGATCACGGTGCCGATGTTGCGGGACAACAGCTGCAGGGACGTGGAAATGCCTTTTTGATGCGCATCCACGAGCTGCTGGGAACCGATGGTCGTCACGGTGTACAGAAGACCGAACGCAGCGCCGTGCCAGACGCTTCCCGCGAATACATACCAGAATCCGGTATGCTCATTGAGAAACATGAACCAGACGCTCGTTACGATCAACAGCAGATTGGCTCCGACGACCAGTTTGCGATATCCGTGACGGAGAATCCATTTTCCGGCGGGCACGGACATCGCCATCCAGCCGACCGTGACGCCCAAAAGCGACAATCCGCTTTCAAATACGGAATAGCCCCGGTTTTGCAAAAACATCGGCAGATAGGTGGACGTTCCGAACATGGCCGCGCTGGCCGCGAACCCGTTGACGATCATCCAGGCGACCGGCCGGTTGGTGAACAGTTCGAGCGGGACGATCGGATGCGAATGGGATTTTTCATACATGACAAAGAAAAAGAGCAGCAGCGCTCCAATGGAAAAATACAGCGCGGGATGCGTGAAGTCCACGGTGTTCATCAGCATCATGCCGATGCCGCCCGTCAACAGCAGCGCGCCGAGAAAGTCGATCGGCGACCGCGTCGGCCGATACTCCTCCTTATAGGGAAGCAGGAACATCAGCGCCGCCGCCCCGACGGGCAGGTTGATGAAAAAAATCCAGCGCCAGGTCGAAAATTCGATGAACGCGGACCCGAGCAGCGGCGCCGTGATGGAGGAGAGCCCCCACATCGCATTGAACAGCGCCTGAATTTTTCCCCTTTTTTCCACGCTGAACAAATCGCCTGCGATGATCATCGGAAAAGGCATCATGACGCCCGCGCCGATGCCCTGGAACGCGCGAAACACGATCAGCTGCACCATCGATTCGGCCATGCCGCACAGCGCGGAACCGGCCATGAACAGGACGATTCCGGCCGCAAACACTTTTTTGCGTCCGAACAAATCCGCGAGACGTCCGGCGACGGGAAACAACACGGTGGAAAAGATCATGTAGGAAGCGAAGGACCATGCGAAAAGATGCATGCCCCCCAACTCCTGCGCGATGACCGGCATGGTCGTATTCATGACGGTCGTATCGAGGGAAGCGACCAGCATGGCCAACACCACACTGGACATGACGAACCATCTGCTTTTCATCGGACACCTCGGTTGGTAGAATAGGTTTGACACCCTTCTAATTATGATGGTATGCGATGTTCGCGTCAATCTTTGGATAAACCGGCAGGATTTTTTCCGTTTTTCGGAGAAACGGTATGTAGGTGGTTCGTAAGGAAGGATGAGCCGGAGTGAACATGTTTCAGAAGCTGAAATTGAAATCGATGCTGCGCAACTGCGATTATGTGCTGGCCGGAACGGTATTGAAACAGCAATATTACGACGAGTCCAAGCCGACGGAACTGAACCGTCTGATCGACAATCTTCTGCAGCGTCCCGGATTTGAGACGGCGGTCGAGCTGATCAAGTACAACGAACTGTTTATTTATTATTTTACGGAAAGCTGCAAAGGCGGGCTCTACGTGCGCAAACAAGCGAAATCCGACGCCGCGGAGAACGCTTCCGACGGTTCGCCGGATACGGCGGGCGCCGCCGGCGGCGCGATGCCGCGGACGGCGGAAGAGGCGGCCGCGGCTTTGGAGACACCGGTGTCGGAGGAACCGGCATCGTCGCACAACACCGCGCCGCAAGCCGCACAGGACGATCCCTACGCGGATACCCGCGTCACCTATCGGCGCAAACAGTTGGAAAAACTCGAGCACGCCTGGAACGAGCTGCTGGACGAACAGCTGCAGCGCATTTCCCACAAACAGAAATCCGTCCATGGGTCCGATCCGGCGGCCAAGGCCGTGAAACCGGTCGCGGATTCCCATACGACTGCCGCTTCAGCTCGCGACGCTTACAGGGAAACGGAAGCGGAGGTATCGGAACATCTGCGCGAAGTCGCCGATGATTCGGCGTCGGTGACGAGGAAACGTTCCGAAGTTCGAGAGGAGTCCGACGCAGAGCCCGCGGACACGAGACCTATCGTGTTCGGCGAGGACACCGCCCGGCGGTTGGCGGAAACGAAACCTTCCTTGTACAGTCAGGCGGAACTTCAGGCGTCGGAGAAGGGCGGTACCGTCGCATACGGAACGGAAAACGCGACGCCCGCGGAGTCGGGAACGGATCGGTTCGGAAGGGCGGAAACCGCGGAACCGGAACCGCACGCCGCTCCCGAAGCGCCGTCCGCACAGCCGGAAGTGTTCGTGGAGACGATGCCGTTCCGCAACCCCTATGCTTCCTTGTTTCCGGATGCGGATGATATCGAAACGATGACGGAAGAAAGGGTTCGTCAAACTTCCGTTCGTGAGGCCGACAAGGCGGCCGCGCCTTCGGCATCGGACCGTACGCCGGAGGCGGCAAAAGAGAGCGTGACCGCGGAGCCGGATGCTTGGGATGCGGAAGAAGAGCCGGAAGATGCCGATCTGGCCGCGATTCAGCCGCAGTTTACCAAGTTTCCGAACGTAATCGCGACGCTGAAAATCGATATCAAGGAAATGCGTAAACAGATCGGCGTTTGCCGCCGCCGCATCGAGGAACATCCGGAAGAAAGGGAAAAGTACGAACAGTGGATCGTTCAGCTGGAAGAAGCGGTGGAAGAATTCATGCTTTCCGCCGCCATCTTGAGCCAGTACAAATAGGCGACCGCGTTAATCCAGCAATCCCAGCGATTCGTAGTCTTGATAGCCGACCACGCCGTCCTCGGGCAGCCCGTGATCGCGTTCGTATTTCCTGAGGGCGATTTCGGTCTGCGGACCGAATTTTCCGTTCGGTTCCCCGTCGAAATATCCCGCCGAACGCAGGCGGCTCTGAATCAGCATGACGTCGGATCCGGTGTCGCCTTTGGCCAGCCTGCGCGGCTCCTGATTCGGTTCGCCGAGAACGTGTCCCAGGATGTAGACGCGGGTCCCGATCGGAACGTGTTCGTACAGTTCTTCCACGTGACGGTTCAGCATGCGGATGCAGCCGTGGCTCGCGTCCGTGCCGATCGAATGAGGCTTGTTGGTGCCGTGGATGCCGTAAATGCCCCACGGAACGTTCAATCCCATCCAGCGTGTGCCGAATCCGGATCCCCAGTTCTTATATTTGTTGATGATGACAAAATCGCCGACGGGGGTCGGCGTTTTTGGTTTACCGAGCGCAATCGGGTACGTTTTCCATTCTTTTCCGTTTAAATACACCGTCATCCGGTTGGTGAGCGGGTTGATATAGATCGCCGCGTCGTTGCGATCGCGCCTGCCGGCCGGATCGTCTTGCCGGGACATGGCGGAAACGGTGCCGGACGCCCAGGCGTGCACGCAAATCATGAAAGCGAAGATCGGGAATAATTGGCGAAAGGAAACCATCGGAGATCAACCTTTCCTGCGCTGATCGGATCTGACAGCATCCACGCAGTTATTATGACCGGCCGCAAATCGCTCCATGCGGCGGCAGCCGACGTCGTCCGCAAACCCGTTGGCCGTGGAAAGCGAGGCGCGGTCAGGAGAGTAAGATCGATGAAATGAAAAGCATCCGCATTTGAAGTTTGGGTGAATACCCATTTTTTGCCTTAATAATTAATAATATTAAATATTAATATAATGAATTTATATGGAATCAGCATGCTGCGGCAGTCGGCCTGCAGGGGAAGCGGCGGAACGAATCGGCGGGACGAGTCCGCGGAACGAATTCATGAACGTCTGGTTGTGCGCATCCCATACAATGCGGCATCATGTGATATAATTTTTCCAAATACGGAAATGCGAATGCGGGCTCTCGCGGCCCGGCAGCGAGGTGAACAAAGTGGAACGCGTACTGTCCTATTTGACGGAACATCGATCGAACCATTTGGAAGAGTTGAAGCAGCTGCTGCGTATCCCAAGCGTCAGCGCCGTGTCCGAACACGCCGCCGACGTGCGCCGGGCGGCGGAATGGGTCGCGGAATCGCTGCGGCGGGCGGGCATGGAAAACGTGCAGGTCATGCCGACGTCCGGCCATCCCGTCGTCGTCGCCGATTGGCTCCATGCGCCCGGCCGGCC
>Ga0068700_100188_pt1 | contig 44397 bp, 39 predicted proteins | sample CeladaPassaD2F04_FD_62229 | JGI IMG/M metagenome (GOLD analysis project Ga0068700, IMG submission 62229) | Cellulose-adapted microbial communities from the Joint BioEnergy Institute, USA - Passage D2F04 | ecosystem: Engineered > Bioreactor > Continuous culture > Unclassified | place: USA, Joint...
CCCGCGTTACGACTGCGTTAGACTTGCTACAACGCCCGAGCAACAGGCCGATATGCTGCAAGCGTGTGGATATGCAACCGATCCGCAGTATGGCGAAAAGTTGAAGCGGATCATCGACATCTACGATCTGAAAAGGTACGACTTAGAGGCGGAGGTGGGGATAACCGTGATCGAAGGATTGAGGAGACAAGTAGAGCAGCTGGCTTCCGAAAACAAGCAGCTGCAGCAGCGCGTGGAAAAACTCGAAAACCGGTCCCGTATGCCCGTGCCAGAATGGGCCAAAGAAGCGGTCGACGCGGCGGTGAAAGCCGGGATCGTCGACACGCCGGACGGCGGCAGTTATGATTTTTACCGGTTGTTGACGGTGATGCGTCGAAAAGGGCTCATATGAAAGCGAATCCCCACCTTGGCCGTGTGGCTGAGGGGGGATTTATACATAAAATAATGTATATTAACGGATCGTTGAGGGCATTGTGGTGAGGGTGGAACCGTTGCTGAAAAGAAAGTATGTAAACGGAGAATGCATTACATATATTCATTTCAGTTTATCAAGCGTTTCGTTGAAATACGCCAAAGTTGGCTCATACTGAGGTTTATTGGCATAGTAATTCAAATGATCCAGACCGATCCATACGTGAAATGCAATTTCCAAATAGTGGAAGAACCGTCGGTTGAGTAATGCGTCAAAAATGTATTTTTGTACCTCGCATATTCCTCATCATTGTAATGAAATTTCATCCAGTAAGTCATTCTCGAAATATCCGCGATCCAATTGCATGACATGGCGTCATCCCAGTCGATTAAAGCAAGTTCGCCATTCCGATCCACCACCACGTTTTTGGTTGACAAATCGCCATGATTCAGTACAGAGGGAAGATTTTCGCATTGATGAAGACGATGGATGACTTTTTTCTTGATCTCCAGTAAACGGTTCTTGTCAAACAACTTTTTGTTGAACAAGGCATTCGCGATTTCGTCAAACTTATCATTCATAAATTCCATGAATGTGTTGTGACTTGAAATGCCGCTTCCGATATATCCGTAGTTCCTGATGGGGATCCGATGTATGTTAGAAACCAGAAGCGCCAATTTCTCATAAAACTCATTCCCCGTTTTCGAATCGAACACCATTCGATCCGCAGTTGCTCCGGGCAGACATTCCTCGAGCAAAAAACCGTTATGAAAATAGGGATCGGATCTGTCGAATACGATCAATTTTGCACATGCAATATGATGTTCCGTCAATTTTTGATGGATAAACCTGAGTTTCCCGTCTTCGGGCCAATCTCTTTGCGCATAAATTTTAAAGATGTAGGACTTGTCGTCCGCTAAAATTTTATAGACAGTATTATTGGGGACATTTTCTATTCTTTCGATTGAATTCACTTGCACATTCAGGAATTCCTCGACTTTTTTTCTTATACGGAGGGTTGTTTCATCCATACTGCCTTTGTCCTTCCTATTTCAGTTACGAGTGACGTCCGTCATATTCGAGATCACCGTAGAATCGGTATTTTGTTGCCGATTTCGGATTGAATTTTCGGAAATAGTAGTAGTCGTCGCCATATCTGCCGTATTTGTAATCATATACCGTTCTCTTTTCAAACAGCTTGAACCCGCTTTTTAATGCCGTATGATAGGAGGCCGGATTGTCAACATCCATAATCGCGATAACGTAATCGTAGTGATGGGTAGAGAACAGATGGTCAGTAAATGCGTTTGCTGCTTCTGAAGCATAGCCTCTTTGGCAAAATTCTTGACGGATCATCCAACCAACTTGTGTTTCGTAAAGAAACGGATGATCGGATATGGAAAGCGCCCCAATGATCGTATTACATTCTTTTCGTACCACTGCATATAAAACCTCGTGTTCATAATTGCCCGTATCCTTAACGCTGACAAAATATTGAATTGCTTCTTTAATATCATCGATACCGGCATCACGCTTAATAAGACCGGGCAAAAACTCCAATATCTGTTTATCGTATTTCAATTTAAATAAAGCATCCGCGTCTTTTATTTCAAAATCTCGAATGAGGAGTCGATCTGTTTCCAAATACATTCCAAACGCCCCCAGAAGAGGAAAATGATATCTTTTTTAGATGACATTATCACTCTCATTTTCCGCTTGCAACATATATTTAGCCGTCGGATCGCACAAGGCATTTCGCAAAAAGCTCTTTTGCGCATTGTCTTGTCATAATCGGCAGCTTTGAGCTATTATGTAAATATATAACAGCATAGCGATTTGGGCAGAGTAGTAAGAGAACCCGTTCTTTTTTCAACATCTCCCTGTTGGGGAGTGTTGTGGTTTTTTTCGGGTTCTTTTCTTTTGTCCCAAAAACGCTGCATCATACGTCACAACCGTGAAGCGTAAGAGGGGGATGGGACATGCTTCCTTATTCCGGTTATGTCTTTTGATCTTGACGACACGATTTACATGGGAGATCAACTGATCGACGGAGCGGACAGTTATCGAACGTGCTTAGCCCGGCCGTTGTCAACATACACTATTTGAAACCATATCATCCCGGAGCCAAAGTATACGTGATCGGCGAAAACGTGCTGACAAAGCGGGGGGTGACTCAAAATGAACAAACCGTCGCAACCCGATGCGATCGAGTTGTTGCCGGGCATGGCATGCACGAAAGCGGATCTGATGAAACGGATCAGGGACGAATTGCGCGTTCCCGTCATCGCCGGGGCTGATCAACGAATGGAGCGAACTGACGGCCGCCATGGCAAGCGGCGTCATCGGTGTGTCGACCTCGAGTAAGCACCTTTGGGAGTGGCAAGACAACCGCAAATCGTAAACCGGTTCCCGGCCGTCGGCGCGCGGGCAACGAGTCGCAAGAGAAGGGACGCTCCGTAAGACGCATGGAAAAGCGTTGGCGCGCTTTTCGTTGCGACAAGATGAAAACGGTTTCGGTAAAGCGAGGAGAGTGCACTCTATGGCGAGGTTCAAGTTCCGAGACAAACTGCTTTTTTCTTACTTGCTGGTCATTGTGATTCCGGTGTTTGCGGCTCTGCTTATTTACGGTGTCAATCTGTACGCCCAAACGCGCAAATACTACGAAGATTTGCTGAACCAGTTTACCAATCGCACCGACGCGATCGATTTTAAACTGGAACAAATTCTCCGGAAAAAATACGTGCAAAACAACGAGGAGTTCGTGCAAGATTTTCTCTACATCCAGAAGGCGATGGATCAGTTTGTGCTGATGAACGGCAACCTCTCCGCCATTACGGTGCGGGCTCTCAACGACCGCCTTTACGGCAGCAAAGCCGCCCGCGATCCGGATTTTCACTATATTGTCGAGCACGTGGACGGCGAGAGGCTGGAACGGGGTGAGATCGTCGTATCGGACCCGTATGTGAGCACGATCAGCGGAAACAAGGACCAATACGTTTCCATCGTCCGCAAATGGAACGATTTGAACGGCGGAGCGGACGTGAACGGAACGGACGAAAGCACGTTTGGAATTGTCAAACTTGATGTGAAGTTTCGCCAAATTGAAAAAATGCTCGAGAATATTCCTGATTCCGATGCCGCATTGCAATTCGGAACGATCGTCATATCGGGAGACCGGGTCATTTATCGTTCCCATCTACGGTCCGGAAGCTTGGATGAGGAAAGCGAGCGTTACATTGTTTCCCGCTTCGCCAAACCAAGCGGGCAGTCGGACGAACGGGTCGTTCACCTGCGCGTGGGCGGCGAATCGTATTTGTTCAACTCCGTCCGGAACACATCCACCGGCTGGACGATCGTCCAATATATGCCGCAGCGGTTGATCGACCGGATGTTTCTCGTCAATACGCGGAATTATATCCTGTTTAGCGTGGTCGCTTTGGCGATTGCCGTTTTTCTCGCTTTCTTTTTCACCAAACGGTTCATTCGCCCGATTCAAAAGTTGATCATCGCGATGAAATCGGTCGATACCGGGAATATGCGAAAAATTCAACTCAAATACAATCCCCGCGATGAAATGGGACGATTGATTCGCAATTACAATGCGATGATCGTGCGGCTGCAACAAAGTGTCGAGCGGGAAATCCGCTCCCGCGAGCTGCAAAGGCGAGCGGAGCTCAACATGCTGCAGGCGCAGACGAACCCGCATTTTTTATACAATACGCTGAACGCGATCCATTCCATCGCGCAATTGCACCGCATCGAAGAAATTTCGCAGGCGGCCAGATGTTTGTCCGCCATTTACCGGTACAACCTGAAAGCGCCGGACGTCGTCACCGTCGGCGAGGAACTGGAGCAGGTCCGAAATTACGTCGCCATTCAGCACGTTCGTTTTCCCGGCAAGTTTCAAGTCCTCTATGAGGTGGATGCGGTTGCGAACGCATGCAAAATGTTGAAGTCTTTGTTGCAGCCGCTTGTGGAAAACGCGTTTTACCATGGTCTCGAACCGAAAGGAGGCTCGGGCGTGTTGCGGATCGCCGTAAAAGAACGAAACCGCCTGCTGAACATTGTGGTGGAAGACGACGGAATCGGCATGGAAGAAGGGCGGGTGAAGGAACTGAATGCGTTTTTTTCCAAACCGTTTCGAGCGGAACATTTGGAAAACATGGAGACGTACAAGCCGGGGTTCGGTTTATTGAGTGTTTACGCTCGGATGAAACATTTTTACGGAGATGCGTATTGGATGAAAATCACGAGCAAACCGCATGCCGGAACTTGTGTGGAGATGGCGATTCCCGCCGATAGGGACCGAGGGGAGGGCGAGGCGGTATGAACATTTTGGTGGCCGATGACGAACTGTTCGCCAGAAAAGCGGTGGTGCAAGCGATCCGGGACTGGGGCCACGCCAAACAAGTGTACGAAGCGGAAAACGGCCGCGAAGCGCTGGAAACATTGCAAGCAAACCGGATGCATATGGTCTTTTCCGACATTCGCATGCCGTATTTGAGCGGTCTGGAGCTTGCGGCCGTCATCAGCAAGCAATACCCCCACATCACCCAGGTCATTATCAGCGGTTACGATGACTTTAGCTATGCGCAGCAAGCGATTCGCTACAACGTCGAAAACTATTTGCTGAAACCGGTGGATCACGCGCAGTTGTTCGAAACGCTGGAACGTTGCAAAACAAAGATCGCTTTGTCCGACGAAAAGCGGCAGGAAGAAATCGTGCAAGCTTGTTTATATCACCGTGTGCCGCCAAAAGAAGCGGAAGGCCTGTTTTCCGACTCGTATATCGTCGTCGTGTTGCGCACGTCTCCCCTTGCGCGGGAAATGGTGGTGCAGGAAACGAGGCGGATGTTGGCCGAGAACGGCTTTCGCCGCATCGTTTTTCCCGACAAAACGAACGCCCATTCGATCGTGGCGTGGATTGCGCCTGACGGAGCTTCGCCTGCCGATTGGACGCCGTCGCTGCATGCACGCCTTGAAGAATGGTTTCGCTCGTTTCGGCTTTCGACGGGCCACCGGATATTTGCCGGAACGAGCGACCTGCACTCGGGCGCCGGCGCGCTGGCCGTCGCGCATCGGGAAGCCAAACAGGCCGTTATGTGCGGCTTGATCTGCGGCGACGACCGCGTGTTCCATGCGGATGACGCCTGGAAGCTCGGCGTTTACCGCAACGGTTGGATCGAATCGTGGGGTTCGATTCTGTACAACAAGATGGCCAAGGGGCGAACACGCGAAGCGGAAAACATGATTCGTTCGTTGCCGGAAATCGTTCGCAAGGATTCCTTTTCGGTCTACATGCTGCACGATTTTCTCGGCAAAATCACGGCCGTGATGAACGCTTTGATCGAACAATCGGCAGACGAAGAGGAACCCGCGCAAGCTTACTTGGAGTGGCCCGACCTTAACGAATACGTCTCCCTGGAGCAATTGACGGACGACCTCATCCGATCCGTGCGCACCGTGGCGAGCCGTCTGGGCAGGGGACGAACGAATGTGAACGTGATCGAAGATATGAAACGCTATGTGGAACGGCATTATCAGGAGGACATTTCTTTGGAAGAGTTGGCCAAAACGCGCTATTTTGTCGATCCGACCTATTTGAGCCGTCTGTTCAAGCGAAAAAGCGGGATTCGCTTCTCCCACTATTTGGCTTCCGTACGGATGCGAAAAGCCAAAGAGTTGTTGACCCAAAACCCTGACTTGACTGTTATGGAAGTCGCCGGCGCGGTCGGTTTCAACGATTGTTCGCATTTCATTCAGTTGTACAAAAAATTTTACGGTACGACGCCGGGCAAAGCGAAAACTTCCGCCCAATAAAAAAGTCTGTTTCCCCATATGCGGAAAATCATTTATTTTATACCGTCATCTGCGCCGTCCTCCCATAATAAACGATAAAGCCGCAGCACTTGCGTACGGATCCGGACGCGGGGGAAGGGGGGCGGAAACATCCGCGAACGGATTCGGCGACGCACGATTGGCGGGTATAAAGGAGGAGGTCGAATCGTTTTGAAAACGGTTAAACGCGCTGTTTTCATGATGTTTGTTCTCTCCCTTGCTCTTTTGACGGCATGCGGAGGGAAGCAGGAAACGTCCCCGTCGGGCGGAGGATCGAACGCCGCGCCGAATACCAAAAGCGATGCCCAAAACAGCGGTGCCGCACAGGTGAAAATCGAATATTTCCAAATGAAAAACGAAGTCGTGGACGTCGTCAACCGGCTTATTGAAAAGTTCGAGTCGGAACATCCGGGCATCGACGTGGAACAAAACAACGTACCGAATCCCGAGAACGTCTGGTCCATCCGCTTGTCCACGAACGACGCGCCCGACGTGTTCACGCATTATCCGCATAATGCGGTGTTCCGCGAGTTGGTCAAAGAAGGCCGCGTTGTGGATTTGACGCAAGATCCGCTATTGGCGGACATCAACCCGGCGATTGTCGATCTCAGCAAAATCGACGGGAACAACTACTTGGTGCCGATCGCCCTGGCGACGATGGGCGTCTATTACAACGTCGATCTGTTTCACGAACTCCATCTGGACATTCCGCAAACATACGATGAGTTGATTCAAACCGCGGAAAAACTGAAGGCCGCCGGATTTGGGAGCGGCCGTGGCTTGCGATCGAAAATGGGCGACGAAGACCGCATGGTGATCGGAAAAATTTCGGAAATCCGTTGGGGGGCCATCGTGAAGGGGCTGAAAACCGGACTACGGTCGGACGAATCCGGGAATGGGGGCATCCATCGGATACCATCGCAAAATGGGAGCAACCGATCGGATGTCGGACTCCATCAAAAACGGGGAAGCGAAATATCACCTAACACTTGCCCGAATCGCGGCGGCATGATATGTTTCATGTAAAAAAATCAGAAGGAGAGAGCCATGGCCCATCGTTTGGATGTTCCGGAAGCGATGCTGTTCGATCTCGACGGCACGCTGTTTCGGACGGAATCGCTGCTGATCCCGGCATATCACGCCACATTTGACAAACTGCGCGAAGAAGGATTGTACAACGGGGATACCCCGCCGGAAGAGCGCATCCTCTCCAGCCTGGGACTATTGCTTCCCGAAATTTGGCGGCGCGTCATGCCCGAAGCTTCTCTGGAAGCGCATCGGCGCGCGGACTATTGGCTTCTTCATTTTCAGCTCGAGGGTTTGCATCGCGGGGAAGGCGAATTGTACGAAGGCGTGGCGGAGACGCTGGACAAGCTGCATCGTCGCGGCATCCGCCTGTTTGTGGCGAGCAACGGTCTGGAACATTACGTGAAGGGCGTCGTCCACCATAAAGGACTCGATTCGCTGTTCGAAGGCATATACAGCGCCGGGGAGTACGGCACCGCTTCCAAAGTGGATCTCGTGCGCATTTGTCTGGAACGTCACCGGATTGAACGGGCGTGGATGGTCGGCGACCGTTCTTCCGATGTGGAGGCGGGCAAGCGAAACGGGTTGACCGTGATCGGCTGCAGCTACGCCCAATTCGGAAAAGCCGGCGAACTGGACGGCGCGGACCGGGTCATCACGAGATTTGACGAACTGCTCGTTATGTAATTCCGGCCGCCTCCACGCGAATCAGGCGGACAGCGGACGGAGGGCAGACGGTGACGATAGCAACCGCGGTCTGTTGTGCCGTTTGGCGGTGTCGCCACCCGAAAAGTGGAATGCACATGGCGGCGGTGGAAACGGCGAGTGGATGGCGCTGATGGGCGGTGCCATCTCGGCGGCGCCTTCACCGAATGATGCCGGTATCGAAACGTCCCCATTTATGTGGGCTTGCGGCAGAGGATTTGCGGCTACGAGCGTTTGTGGCGGTACAGCCACAGCGCATACTCCAGCGGCCGGCGGATCGCCCTGAGATATGTCAATTTGTCGCCGATGCGGGCGAACACTTCGCGGGCGGGCTTCGGATTGACTTCCAGGAGCCACACGCCGGCGCGGCGATCGACGGCGATGTCGAGGGCGAGCTCGCATAGCGCGCCGTATTTGCGGTTGAGTTCCTTCGCCACTTTCAAACACAGCTGTTCCATATCTTCCTGAATTTCCTGCACCGTCGACGTTTTGCCGAACCGGCTCCGCAACAGCGCGTCCATGCGTACGGCCCGGCCCCCGCCATGCAGATTGGACGTGACGCTGCCCGACGGCCCGATGCGGGCGGCCACGCCGGTCAGGCGCCATTCCCCCGATCCGTTTTTTTGCACCAGCGCCCGAAAGTCGTGCACGCGCCCGTTGGACAGGCGGGTGTCGATCCCTTCCTGAATGAGGTACTTTTTCTCCTTGCAGAGATCGGAAAGCATCTGCTTCAAGAGCAGCGGCCCCGCTTTCTTGGCGCTCAGGATGCGCCGCTTGGCGTCTCTGCCCTGGACGAGATACTGGTGAGGGCCGAGCTTTTCGACACGCAGAATGCCCCGTCCTCCGGTCCCGTTGATCGGTTTCAAATACACCGACGTTTTTCGGTCCAGAAATTCCTTCAACTGCTCCACGCTCTGGAACAATTCCGTTTCCGGCAAATACCGCGCGATGGAGTCGTGTTCGCGCAAATCCCGGTACACGGCCCATTTGTTGGCCATCGGCCGGTTCATGTACAGCAGATTCGGATATTTCGCCCGGAATCGTCTCAATTGCTGGAAGCGGGGAGTGGCCTGATACCGGCACCGGTCGAAGACGACGTCGGGAAACGGCATCGTCTTCCGGTACCAGGTTCCGCGATTCAGATCGTAGCAGTGGGCCAGAATCTGCCGCTGCCTGCCATCCACATCCTCCGGCGTGAACACGTAGGCGGAAATCCCCATTTTGTGGCCGACTGCAATCAATTTGGCGAAAAATTTCCGTTCCTCCAGCTGCTTGCGGTTGTTCATATACAGCGCCATGATGCCGAGCAGCGGGGTTTTCATGGAAAAGAAACACCTTCCTTTGGTCCCAGAATTGTCCGCCTAGCCTAGAGATCGTGTATCATTTCCGGAATGGACCGAAGCTGCTGTTTTCCGGACGACAAATACTGCACGTAATCAAACATCCGCTTCAAGGACCGCTTCCGGATGTGCGGCTCGTCAAACTTCATCGGTTTGGAGTTCGCTTCAAAAAACCACAGTTTCCCGCGGCGGTCCACGCCGAGATCCATCGACATCTCCCCGAGATTGTGCCCGCAGCTTTTCTCGATCTGTTTGGCGATGGTGAGCGCCATGCGTTTTGCGGACCTCAAGATCCGCACCGTGCGGGCGCGACCGTAAATGCCCCGCAAAAGCTTGGCGGGATTGTCGATCGAGCCCCCGCGGGGCACATGGGTCGTAATGCTCGTTTCTCCTGCCATCCGTGCGCCGATGCCCGAAACCTGCCAGACACCGCGCCGGTTTTTCTGCACGAGCACCCGCATGTCGAACGGACGGCCCTTGAATGAGGACAGTTTCACCCCCTGCTGGACAATGTAGTCTTCCCTGCCGATGACGCTATCCAAATATCTTCGGAGCAGCGGCAGCGACGGGAACTGGAACTCCTGGCTGCTGCGTTCTTCCTGGACGCTCAAGACGTACTTCGGTTTCTTGCCGTTCCGGGTTACCCGTTCCACGCGCATGATCCCTTTGCCGGCCTTGCCGCGCGCCGGCTTGAAGTACAACAGCGAATGGGACTTCAAGAGATCGAGCAGCTTGACCGTGGGAGAATATTTGACCGTGGTCGGGATATAGCCCCGGGTCTTATCGGAAGCGGACAGCCATACGAACAGCTGCCATTTGTTGAAAAAATACGGATTGTACAAACGGATGCGGCGGCTGCGCAAACATTCCTCAATGAGCCGTTTCACCTCCGGCCGCCGCTCGTCTTCCCGTTCGGGTATGCGGTTGTAGACGACGTCGGGAACGGGCGCGAACGTCTTTTTCCATTGGCCTTTGTCAAAATGGTATTCGTAGGCGACGACCCGGGACAGACGCGGGTTCAGATCTCTGGCGGTCACGACGTACACCGGGATACCGCGGCGCTTGCCTTCGCGGATGATGTCGATGAAGTTGGCGCGGTTTCCTCTGAAATGCTGGGACTCATCCGGCATGGTCAAGATGCCGACGACAGGCATGTCAATCATCTCCCTTATCGCGACGGAACCTTGCCAGATACAGGCAATGTTCAAAAATGAGAGACAAGGTCTCCCTTCCCTGGGCTTTTAATGACGGGTGTTTGAAAATCGACCTCCCGGGTTTGGCGTTGGCTTCGAACATCCAGATTTTTCCGTCTTTGTCGATGCCGATATCGAACCCGAGCTCGCCGATGCGGTAAGGATAGTTGCGCTCGATGGCGCGCGCGAGCTTGATGGCGGTTTCCTTGGCGTCCTGCAACAGCGCGCGCGCTTTGTCCGGGTCATAAATTTTCGACAGTGCCTGCTCCGGAGCCATCACCTGCCCGCCGGTTCGCACGTGGGTCGTCACGCTGCCTTTCCCCGCCCGCTTGGCGCCGATGCCGCCGACCACCCAGACGTTGTTGCCGTTTTTGTTCATATGGAAGCGAAAGTCGATCGGGCTGCCGTTCAACTCGATCAGACGGATGCCCTGCTGCGCGACGTAGTTTTTCATCCTGCCGCGGGAATGGCCGAGCATTTTGAGCAGGGAGGAAAATTTCTTAAACCGCAGGAGCACGTTGCGGCCGCCGCGACGGAAACGAATGAAATAGCCTTTCGACTTGTGGTACGTCAACCGGTAAATGCCGATGCCGAGACTGCCCGCCGTCGGTTTCAAATAAATGAAATGATGCTTTTCCAGCAAATTGCGGATTTGTTCGGGAGACGGATCGATGTACGACTCCGGCACGTGCGCGGACGCCTCCGCGTCGTTTTGCAGCAGTTGGTACACGTCCCATTTGTCAAAAAAGCTCCAGTTGAACACGGGAATGTTCCGGCGCACGAACCGCTCTTTGAGGCCGATGATCGCGTACGATTTTTCCGCTTTCCGGCTCGGCAGCCGGTTGTAAATCACATCGGGCAGGGGGACGGTCTTTTTCTGCCACTTTCCGTTCGCGTCGAGAAAATAGGCGAGAACGGTCTCGTTGTTCCAATCAATGTCGCTCGGGTGAAACGCGAAACAAAACGCCTTTTTGGAGCCCGCCTTCAAAAACGTGCGGATCAACGGCGTGCGGCTGCCGAACGGACGGTTCGCGCTGCGGGTAGCGGAAGAGGTCATGATGCCGATCAGGGGGCCGAGTTTGACTTCCCCTTCCCGCGACATGACGAAACTTTCGCCCATGCGCGGAATGCGCATCAGCGCGCGGATCGTCAGCGGAACATACAGGTGCATCCCCGCCCGGTTGATCCGTTTCACCGGCGTCCGGATTTTCTTTTTTCCGAGCGCGAGCCGGACCGTTGGATGCGCGGACAATTTCAGCTTGCTGTACAACTCTTTGGATGCGTAAATCGACTTGCCGTTCCGACGTATGAAGTGGACCCGGCAGGTGGTATAACTCATGATTTCAACCTCCCCAAGGTTTGCAGCGCGCCAGCCGGACGCGGCGCATCCGGCTGCAGGCTCAGCAGGCGGCGGGCATACAGGAGCGGATTCAGCAAGGCCCGAATTCCTTCTTCACGTTGGCCGGACAGCGAAAAGGCCGTTCGTCCCGGCTTGGAGTTCACTTCCAGAAGCCACACGTTTCCGCTCCGATCCACGCCGAAATCAATGCCGAATTCACAAAAACCGCCGAACGCCCGCTCGATCCGTTCCGGAACCGCCATCGCGGCGGAATGGATAAGGGAAAGGACGCGTGATGCCGCGGGTTCGCCGAATTCGCGTTCGAGAAAGGAACGCGCTTCGCGGGCGGTTCCGCCCCCGTGCAGGTTGGATGTGGCCCCCTCGGGATCGCCGATCCGCACGGCCGTGCCGGTAATCTGCCAGCGGCCGGAACCGTTGCGCTGCACGAGCACGCGAATGTCGAACGGGTGTCCATCGGAGGAGAAAAGGGTGAGCGCGGGCTGGACGACATATCTCCGGGAACGGATCAGCCGCAAGGCCAGTGCGGCCGCTTGATCCCGCGTGCCGGCAGAGAGACGGAAGCGGCGGTTGCGCAAATCCCTGCCCGTCAGCGCATATCCGCCGCCGGGAAGCGGGTCGATGCGCAGGCAGCCCCGGCCCTGGCTGCCGCCGTCGGGTTTCAGAAAAACGGCGCGATGCGCGGCGAGCCAGCCGGACAGTTCGTCGGCGTTCGAGAGCGGAGCGGTATTCGGCAGCAACGGCCGCAATGTTTCCGACTCATAGAGAATCCGGTACACTTTCCATTTTCCGGGAAGACCGCTTCCCAGCACGCGCACGCCCCGTGCGGTCAGCTTGCGGACGGCTTCCCGCGCCGCCCTGCGAGCAGCCGCATGGCGGGGGAACGTGCGGTCGTACACGAGGGACGGCAGCGGAACGGGGCGCATCGTCCACCGCGAATCGCCCGATTCGCACAGGAACGCGTCCGTCCGCATGGCCTCCCAGTCAATGCCGGCGGCGGAAAACAGGCACACTTCCATGCCCAGCCGCCGTCCCCAACGGGACATACGGGCATATCGCCACGGGAGCGGGGGACCGCCGGAAGACGGAGGATCGATCAGGATGCCCAGGCGCAGGCGGCGCATGCGGATCACCTCACAATCCGCACAAGTGCCGGGAGTACAGGACGATCTGCCGGAGGGAAGGGCGTATTTTGTTCTCCATCCAGGGGGTGTTGTCGTTTTTGGCCGGTTTGGAATTGACCTCCAGCAGCCAGACGCGCCCGTCCGAAGAAATCGCCAGATCGATGCCCAGCTCCGCGAAGTGTTCGGGTACCCGCTGGTCGAGGCTGTGGGCGATTTTCAGCGCCGCCTCGCGAAGGCGAGCATGGGCGGCCGTTTTTTGTCCCCGAATATTCGATTTCGCCAGCGCATCGATCGCGGGCACCATCGTCCCGCCTCGCGCCACATTGGACACAAACTGCTGGTTTCCGGCGATGCGGCCGACAATGGACGTGATGCCCCAGCGGCCGTTCTTGTCCTTCTGGACAAGCGCGCGAAAATCCATCGGGCGCTGACCCGCCCGGATCAGATCCAGTCCGCGCTGGATCTGGTAACGCTGCAGTTTCAACTTTCCGGATAATGACGCAAACAGCTTGCGCAGCTGCGCGTACTTTTGGGTGCGGGTACCCGCCGCCGTGGCGTACTGGCACGAGTAGCCGTCCGGCTGGCGAATGATGCGGATGATGCCTTTGCCGAGGCTTCCCCGCACCGGTTTCAAATAGACGATCGGGTATTTTTGGCACATCGTTTTCAGCGTCGCGTAGTTTCGCAACAGATGGGATTCCGGCAAGAGGTCGCGCAGGGCGGCATCCTGCCGCAACAGATCGAACACTTCGTGTTTGTCCAGAAACCGCTCGTTGAACACTTTGGCGTGATAGCGCTGTTTCAGCATCTGGATGAAGCGCTGGACGGCGGCGCTTTGTTCGGTTTTGCGCGTCGTCAGCCGGTTGTAGAGCACGTCGGGCAGCGGAAACTCTTCCCTGCGCCAGCCGTTGCGGTACACCCAGGCGCGAATCGTCGTCGAGTCGGACGGGAGGTCTCCGGACGCAAAAAAGATAGCCAGACCGCCGTATTGGCGGCAGGCCAGACTGAGCTCTTGGCCGAACGCCGTATTGCTGCCGAGCGGACGGCCGGCCGAGCCGGGTATGCTTTGCATCAATACGCCGATCAGCGGACCGAGCCGCAGCGTATTGGAACCGGGTCGGTACTGCATGCGCAGCGCGTCGCCGGACGCCAGCCCCATCCCCTCAGCGGCCGCGCCGTTTAAGCGGATCCCGTCCAATCGCGGTGCCGGCGCCACCCGCACCGTATGCAGTCGGGAACCGAAGCGCAGACTGATTCTATCGGGAATGCGGTGCTTGCGGACATATTTCTCCCCCAGCCAGATGACCGGCTGCAGGGTGGAACCCGTTTGAAGCGTCTGGACGACGACTTTGGTCGATCGAATCATGTCTGTTTCACCTTCCGGCAACCGCTGATCATCAAAACACTACTCCATCATATGAGGACGAAAATTCCTTGGTGATTCCCACCCGGCGGAATTCACCCATATAGGCGGGAGGTGCGGGATGCAGTCATTGCTGTACATTGCGGCCAGCGCGGCGGTGGCGTCGGCGATCGGCGGAGTGACCAACTACTTGGCGATCCGCATGCTGTTTCATCCGCGGCGCGAGCTTCGGGTTTTGGGCAGAAGGATACCGTTTACGCCGGGGCTGATACCGAAACGACAGCCTGAAATCGCCGATGCGCTCGGTCTCGTGGTCGGGGAATATTTGGTCACTTCCGAGGGACTCAAACGGGTGTGGGAGCACCCCGAATTTCAGCGGCAAGCCGTGCGTCGAACGCTGTCGATGCTGGACACGTTCGCCGCCCGGACGGATACGCCCCTCGACTGGCTGGCGGAACTCTTGGGCGGACACAAAACGGCGGAATGGCGGGAGCGGCTGCGCAGGGCGGCGGGCCGCGCGGCGCAGGCCGCGGCCGCCAAGCTGTGGGAAACATGGAAGTCGAAAACGCCGGCGGAAACGCTGCCGGACTGGAATGAAGCGTCAAGAGAGGCGTGGGCCCGGAGGGCGGCGGACGGGCTGATCGGCCTCGTTCGGGACGAACTGTGGTCGCCGCGCGGCGAACGTTTGGCGCGCATGCTCGCCGCGGCGTTTCTCGCCAGGATGGGGGGCTGGCTCGGGACGCTGGCCAAGGTGTGGATCGACGAGGACAAAATCGCCCGGACGATTCTTCAGTTCGCGCAGCATCAGCTGGCGTCCGATGCGGTGCGGGACACGCTGACGCGGCTGATCGCGGACCGCATGGCGGTGTGGGAGCGAATGACCTGGAGCGAACTCATCTCGGCCTTGGCGGGAACGGATGCGGATGAGCGGCTGAGTGCGGCGGCGGCGCGGCTGGCGGACGATCCTGCGGTGTGGGAGAGACTGTTTGCCGTCCGTTGGGAAGAGTGGCTCGGCGGCGGGAGAAAGGAGCGGCTGGCGGCGTTCATTCCCGGCGCGGTGGAGCAGGTTTTGCGCCTGTTGGCCGCCCATGCGGAACCGCTGCTGAAAAGCGTCGACCTGCCGTCGCTCGTCCGGCGGCAGGTGGCCGACTTTCCGGTCGAACAGCTGGAACGCGTCGTGCTGAACGTGACCGGAAAGGAATTTCGGGCCATCACCTGGCTCGGCGCGCTGCTTGGCGGCGTGATCGGACTTTTGCAGGCGCTCTTGACGCTGATCTGGCTGAAATAAAGAATGGCGCGTCCCGGCTTGCGGGCGGAACATCCGCTTCAGGCGGCAGCAAGCGCATCTTCCGCCGTATGCATGACCCTTTCGCATATTTTGTCCGGACCGATCATAGAATGGATAGCACAAAAGCGGACAAAGGGGCGAACAAGGCGATGGGCAGAGGGACGAAAACGATGATTTGCGTCAGCCTGGCCGCGGGGATGCTGCTGTATGCCGTACCCAGGCTGGAAGTCGGACAAGGATGGACGTGGCCGACCGTGTTCGCGGTCGTGTGGATCGGTTTCGCGCTTTTGGTGATCGCCTCCCACCTCCATCTGTGGCTCGGCGTCGACGAGGCGGAAGCCCGCAGGCTGAAGCGCATCGAAAGAATGAGAAAATTCCGGATGCGGCAGCGGATTGTTGGCGTGAAAGGGGAGCTGCTGCGCGCATACCGGAAAAGTGCGCGGTGAAACGCCCAAAAGCGGCGTCATTCTTTTTCTTTTTTGCGAAGACTCGTGTAAGAGGAATATTTCATCACAAATTGGTCGCAGGTGCCGACGGCGCTTTTGTTTTTCTGATCCAGGCGGCACGTGCCCGAGAGCATGGTGTCATCCATCACGAAGGCGGTGCAGTTGCAGCAGCTTTTTTCAATCTGCAAAGCGATGGAATGATAAAGGAGCATGGTTCTCCTGTCCTTTCGTCACGTTGTGCGTGGCCGTTTCGAATTTTCCGGCCAATGATTCGATCTCTTGGGTCATCCGGTCAATCAGATCGTGCCCGTTGCTGCCGACGGCTTCATGAAGTTCGTGTCGGTGCCGGAACAGCACGGTTTGCAATGCCAGCCTCAGATAAGGCTCTTTTTTGCTCGTTCTCATCCACTTCCTCCTCCCGTCATTCACTGCAAATGTTTCTTTTCCTTCCAGATTAATGGAAAAATTGCGAGTTGCCCACATAATTTCACCAAATGAAAATTTGTTTACAAGACGGACAAGCTGTAGTAAAATAATTTATTTTTTTTATGTGTTTACCCTGTTTCATCGGATGCATGGGCGGCGCCGGTGTGTTATAATACAGGCAGTATGACAGATGACCACTGTCGGGATCGGAGCGTGTGTTTGTTTGACCAAACCGGATCAAGCCCATATGACCAAACATGAATTGCTGCTGCGATACATCAAGGAATTGGAGGCGGGAGAAAAAATATCCGTCCGGAGAATGGCCAAGGAAATGGGGGTAAGTGAAGGAACCGCGTACCGCGCGATCAAGGAAGCGGAACTGCTCGGATATGTCAGCACCAAGGAGCGCATCGGTACCGTCCGGGTCGGCCGAATGCGCCGCGACGGGATGGACACGCTGAAGTTTATGGAAGTCGTGGACATGGTGGACGGGCATGTGCTCGGCGGGGAGAGCGGACTGGACAAGACGCTGCACAAATTCGTCATCGGCGCGATGGAAATCGACGCGATGATGAAATACATTGACGCCGGCAGCCTGCTGATCGTCGGAAACCGGCCCAAAGCGCATACCTGCGCGCTGCAAAAAGGCGCGGGAATTTTGATCACCGGCGGCTTCGACACGACCGACGAGGTGAAGGAGCTGGCGGACCGGCTCGGCTGGCCGATCATTTCTTCCCGGTACGACACGTTTACGGTCGCGTCCATGATCAACCGGGCGATCGACGACCGGCAAATCAAAAACAAAATATTGCTCGTGGAAGATCTCGTGTCGGGGGCGGAACCGCCGGTGACGCTGCGGCCGGCGAGCCGCGTGTCCGACTGGAACCGTCTCGTCAAGGAAACGGGTCACAGCCGGTTTCCCGTCGTCGACGAGTGGAACCGCATCGTCGGCATCGTGACGTCCAAAGACATCGTCGGCGCGCCCAGCGACCAGACGATCGACAAGCTGATGACGCGCGAGCCGCGCACCGTGCTGCCGCATACGTCGCTGGCGTCGGCCGCGCATATGATGGTGTGGGAAGGGATCGAGCTTCTGCCCGTCGTCGACCACAGCCGGCGTTGCGTCGCCGTCATCAGCCGCCAGGACGTGCTGAAAGCGATGCAGTACGTGCGGCGGCAGCCGCAGACGGGCGAAACGTTTGAAGATCTCATATGGTCTGCCTTCAAGGAAGAGAAGGACGAGCAAGGCGCCATCCGTTTCCGCGGCGCGGTGATGCCGCAGATGACCAACCACCTGGGCACGGCGTCCGAAGGCGTGCTGGCGACGCTCGTGACGAAGGCGGCGTACCGGGTCATCAAAATGCACAAAAAAGGCGATCTGATTCTGGACAATTTGTCCACGTATTTCATCAGACCGCTGCAGATCGACAGCGAAATCGTCATCGCGCCGAAAATTATCGAGCTCAGCCGCCGGTTTGCCAAAGTCGAGGTGGACATTACGCACGGCGGACACCTGGCGGGCAAGGCGATGCTGGCCGCCAAACTGATTGAGCAAATGTGATCAGCGTTCCTCCATCCTGGAAAATATCGAATGATTGCGCACGCCCGCAAACAGGTTGAACAGGCCGATGAGCAAAAACACGACGCCGACGATGACGCGCACCGTCGACGGCTCGAACAGCGCGATCTGAATCAGCGCGATCGCCAGCATCATCGTCCCCATGCTGATGTTCATGCGGGCGGCAAAGACGCCTTTTTTCTTGGGTGATGCGGTGCGGCGGTGGCGGACGCTGTAAAATACGGACGAGGCGCAGGACGCGACGACGACGGCGATGAGGATGAACTGCAGCGTTTGCATACGGTGGCCTCCAACCAAGTGTGATCGAACCTATGCAGCCTTTGCGAACGGCCGCGTCGCGCGGGATCGGTACCATTCAAATTCGGAGTCCGGGGGCCCCGCTTGGTGCGGCAAAATGAACGGCTGCTGATTCAAATGTAGCGAAATCCCCGAACAAAATCAATTTTTCGCGTATTCGCGCACGCCGAGCCACACGCGCAGTTCCCCGTAAATGATCACGTAGTCGTTGATGGTGACCAGGTAGTCCGTGCCGTTGACGTCCTGATGCAGCCGCTCGTACAGCGTCTTCAACACCCGCGTGCCGTTGTCCGCGGGCGGCGTAATGTCGTTGACCGGTTTGCCGATCAGCACTTTGAGGTCGCTGCGGACGAGCTCTTTCAGTTCGGCCCGGGTCAGCTCCGTCAGTTCGGTTTTGGGGTCGTCCTCGAAAAACAGGATGATCGAGCGGATGACGTCGGGCCGGTTGCGGTAGGTTTCCCGGGACGTCTGGTTTTCGAGCAGCATGCGCTTTTCGATGCGCAGCACCCGGTTTTCTTCCATATAGGCGTTCAGCAGTTTCTGATTCAGCGTAATAAACAGCGAAGCCCCCAGGATCATGCCGAGAAGGATCAGGCCGGCGTCGCGCTGCCAACCCGGCACGTGGCGGAACGAGGGCACTCTCATGACCGGAACCCTCCGTCGCAAATCCACTGGACCAGTTTCACTCCGGCCTGCGCTCCGAGAAAAGCGCTGACGATCCACAAAATTTGTTTGATCGCGGGATTGATTTGCCCTTCCAGGAAATTCGTTTCGATGGCGCGGATCGGGTCGATGGTGCCGCCGATGGAAGCGACGATCGCCCAAATCTTGATGTTTTCCGCGATTCCCTTCATGGTGGACGAAGGCGGCTGCAGCGTCATCGTTGCCGCGATGCCGGCCAGCATCGAAGCGCCGACCACGACTCCGAGCGCGATGCAGTAATGCAAAATCAATTTGGTCAGGAACGCGGCCATCCTCCCCACCTCCCTTGTCCTTCACTTTATTTGTATGGGAATGGGGCGGGAAATTATGATAAAATGTAAATACGAACAAGAGTACGCCTTTTGGACGGGACGGGGGGGACGCCCATGGCCGATTTTGCGCATTTGCACGTGCACAGCGAATACAGTTTGCTGGACGGAGCCGCCAGGGTCAAGGATTTGGCGCGGCGGGCGGCGGAGCTCGGCATGACGTCGTTGGCGCTGACCGACCACGACGCCATGTACGGCGCCATCGCCTTTTACAAGGCGTGTGTGGAACACGGCGTGAAACCGGTGATCGGGTGCGAATTGCACGTGACGGAGGAACCGCTGCAAAACGGACGGCTGCGCGGGGAATTCCGCGCGCACAAACTCGTGCTGCTTGCCCGGACCATGGAGGGATACCGCAATCTGATGCGGCTGTCCAGCATCGCGCGAATGGGAGGGGATCCTTCCCGGCCTGCGGTAACCTTGGACCGGCTCGCCTCCCATGCGGACGGACTGATCGCGCTCAGCTCCGGCCTGGCGGGAGAAGTGCCGGCGCTGCTCGCGCGGGGGCGCCGGGACGAAGCGAAACGTGCGGCGGGACGGTACCGCGATATGTTTGGCGGACATTTTTATCTGGAACTGCAGGATCACGGCCTGTATGAACAAAAGCGCGTCATGGGCGAGCTCATCCGGCTCGGCGGCGAAACGGGCGTTCCGCTCGTGGCGACCAACGACGTGCATTACCTGGACGCGGCGGATCACGAACTGCGCGACATTCTCCTCTGCATCGGCACGGGCAAAACCGTGGACGATCCGGAGCGGCACGCGCCCGCCACCGACCAGATGTACCTGAAGAGCGGACAGGAAATGGCGCGCCTGTTTCCACACGTGCCCGAAGCGGTCCGCCGCACGCTGGACATCGCCGAACAGTGCGAGGTGCGCCTGGAATTCGGACGGCAGGTGCTGCCGAAGTTCGCGCCGCTGCCTGAGAACTTGTCCGCCGAGCAGTATTTGGCCGAACTGTGCCGAAAAGGTTTGGAGGCGCGCTATGCGCGCACGCCGGAATGGAAAGAAGAAGCGTTTCGGCGCGCGGCGCGGGAGCGGCTCGAATACGAGCTCTCCGTCATTGCCGGCATGGGATTTTCCGACTATTTTCTCATCGTGTGGGACTTCATCCGGTTCGCCCACGAACGCGGCATCCGGACCGGCCCCGGCCGCGGTTCGTCCGCCGGCAGCCTGGTCGCCTACACGCTGAATATTACCGACGTCGACCCGATCCGGTACGGACTGCTGTTCGAACGGTTTCTGAATCCGGAGCGGGTGTCGATGCCGGACATCGACATCGATTTCAACGACGAGCGCCGGGACGAGGTGATCCGGTACGTCGCCGACAAATACGGCAGGGGGCATGTCGCGCAAATCATTACGTTCGGCACGATGGCGGCGCGCGCCGCGGTGAGGGACGTCGGAAGGGCGCTCAACGTGCCGTTCCACGAAGTGGACCGCGCCGCCCGGCAAATCCCGAACCAGCTCGGGGTGACGATCGATGCGGCGCTGAAAGACAGCGCGGAGCTGCGCAAAATGTGCGCGGACAATCCGCGGCTGTCGGGAATGATCGAGCTGGCCCGCAAGGTGGAGGGGCTGCCGCGCCACGCGTCCACGCACGCCGCCGGCGTCGTCATCTCGCGCGAGCCGCTGACGCATTACACGCCGCTGCAGGAAGGCGCCGAGCAAATTCCGCTGACCCAATATTCCATGGAGCACCTGGAATCGATCGGCCTGTTGAAAATGGATTTTCTCGGCCTGCGCACCTTGTCGATCATTGAGCGGACGCTCGACTGGATCGAAGAGCAGACCGGACGGCGCATCGATTTCCGCAGCGTGCCCGACGATGATCGCGAGACGTATGCGCTGCTCAGCCGCGGGGAGACGACCGGCGTGTTCCAGCTCGAATCGCCGGGCATGCGCCGCGTGCTGAAAGAGCTGAAACCGTCCTCGTTCGAGGACATCATTTCGGTGCTGGCGCTGTACCGCCCGGGGCCGATGGAGTTTATCCCGAAATTTGTCCGCGCCAAGCACGGGCAGGCGCAGGCGGAATATCCGCATCCCGATCTGGAGCCGATTTTAAAAGACACATACGGCATCATCGTGTACCAGGAGCAGATTATGCAGATCGCTTCGCGCATGGCGGGGTTTTCGCTCGGCGAAGCGGACCTTCTGCGGAGGGCGGTCTCCAAGAAGAAGCGGGAAGTGCTGGATCGGGAACGGGCGCATTTTGTCGTCGGCTGCATCCGGCAGGGATACGCCGCGGAAACGGCGAACAAGGTGTATGACATGATCGTCCGGTTCGCCGATTACGGATTTCCGCGCGCCCATGCGACGGCGTACGGCGTGCTCGCGTATCAGACCGCCTGGCTGAAAACGCACTACCCCGCCCAATTTCTCGCTTCGATGCTGACTTCGGTGATGGGCAGCCAGCGGAAGGTGGCGGAATACGCGGACGAATGCCGGCGCCGGAACATTCGGGTGCTGCCGCCCGACGTCAACGAAAGCGAAGCCGTCTTTGTGCCGGTGCGGGATCCGGACGGCGGCGGATGGGCGATCCGGTTCGGGCTGGCCGCGGTGAAAAACGTCGGGACGTCCGCGATCGAATCCATCGTGTCCGCCCGCGGCGAGGCGCCGTTCGACAGTTTGGCGGATTTTTGCCGGCGCGTCGATCTCCGGCAGTGCAACAAGCGGGTGATCGAATCGCTCATTCTCGCCGGCGCGCTGGACGCGCTGCCCGGACATCGCGCGCAAAAAGTCGCGATGCTGGACGACTGTGTGGAGATGGCGGCCCGGTGGAAGCAGGAGCGGGAAGATTTGCAGCTGCATCTGTTCGGATTCACGGAACAGGCGAACTGGTCGGTGGAGATGCCCGATGTGGCGCCCTACCTGCCGTCCCGCGAACTGGAAATGGAGAAAGAACTGCTCGGGATCTACATGTCCGGCCACCCGCTGGACCCTTACGAAGAGCAGTTGGAGGCATTCGATACCGTGCCGCTGCATCATCTGCCGGAGATGGCGGAGGCCAGCTTCGTGACCGTGGCGGGCATGGTCGTTTCGGTCAAGCCGATCATGAGCAAAAAAGGCAGGGCGATGGCGTTCGTGGAGCTGGAAGACCGCGTGGACAAAGCGGAAGTCGTCGTGTTCCCGGACGTATGGGACGAATACGCTCCGCTGCTGCAGAAAGGGGCGCTCGTGCTGATGCAGGCCAGGCTGCAGCACCAGGACGAACGCGTCTCGCTGCTGGCGGAACGATGCTACAGTTTCGACAACTTGCCGCAGCGTCTGCCGGTCGCCGGCCGAAGGCCCCGCCCGGAGCCGGCTTCCGTTCGCGGACGCCAGTCGCCGGCCGGCGCCGTCCGCACCCAACGTTCGGCGAACGCGCCGCAGCGGGTGTTTATCCGCATCGCGGCCGACCGGGAGCAGCCCGCGCTGCTTGCGCGGCTGCGGGAACAGTTAAAGAGTCCGGACGGCAGGCTCGGCGTCATTCTCGTATATGAAAGGGAACACAAGACGATCGCGCTCAGCGACCGTTACCGCGTCACGCCGTCTCCCGAATGGATTCGCAAGATCGAGGCGATGATGGGAGAAGGGAGCGTCCGCATCCGATAATGCGTTTGGCCCGCGGCGCACAAGCGCCGGCGGACGCCCGCCGCGCCTGCGCCGTTCTGTTGCGGCTCGAACAGAGAAATGTTATCATTAATCCATTGTTGAACATGCTTTGGGAGGGTCGTTCATGTGGACGGTCATCTATATTGCTCCTACGGCAAAGTTTGCAGACCGGATCAAGGAGAAGCTGACGGAGGAAGGGTTTCTCGTCAAGGTCCGGTCCATTCATCTGTCTAAACCGCAATACGAGATTCTGGTTCCCGCCGGAGAAGTGGAGGAAGTTCAGGAGGCGCTGAACAGCATCTTGCATTCCTAACGGAACGGGTGAATATTTGCACGTGTCTATCAAAGATTTGTTCCAGAAGAAAAGAAAATACGCCACCATCCCGTCGCAGAAAGCCAAGCGCGACATCCCGGAAGGTCTGATGACCAAGTGCGTTCGCTGCGGGACGATTCTGGTGTCCAAAGAATTGGAGAAAAACTTGAAGGTGTGTTCTTCCTGCGGCTATCATTTCAAACTGAACGCGTGGGAACGCATACGGATCACGATGGACGACGGCCGGCTGTTCGAATATGACAGCGACATGATTTCCGTCGATCCGCTCGGATTTCCCGGATACGCGGACAAGCTGGAGCAGCAGGCGGAAAAATCCGGGCTGAAGGACGCCGTCGTGACGGGGGAAGGGACGATCGGCGGCTTTCCCGTCGTCGTCGCCGTCATGAGTTTCGACTTTTTCAGCGGCAGCATGGGCTCGGTCGTCGGCGAGAAAATTACGCGCGCGATTGAACAGGCGTCGCGGAAACGCTACCCCTTGGTCATTTTTTCGACTTCCGGCGGGGCCCGCATGCAGGAAAGCATTCTCAGCCTGATGCAGATGGCGAAGACGAGCGCCGAATTGGCCCGTTTCCACGAACAGGGCGGCTTATACATATCCGTGTTGACCGATCCGACGCTGGGCGGCGTGACCGCCAGTTTCGCGTCGCTCGGCGACTTGATCTTGGCGGAGCCGGGAGCGATTGTCGGTTTCGCCGGCCGCATCGTCATCGAGCAGACGATCCGCCAGAAGCTGCCGGACAATTTCCAGACGGCGGAGTTCAACTTGCGGCACGGCCAAATCGACAAAGTCGTCCACCGCAAGGACATGAGGGCGATGCTCGCGAAAATTTTGGAGCTGCACATGGTAAGGGAAGGGGGCGCGTCGCATGGCCGGTGAACTGCCGTTTCAGAAGCCGCTTGCGGAGCTGCGCGCCAAGATCGAGGAGCTCAAGCGGTTCGGCGAAGAGAAACAAATCGACTTTTCCGATGAAATCGCACGGCTCGAGGAGCGGTGCCGGAAGCTGGAGTCGGAAATTTACGCGAGTCTGACCGCCGCGCAAAAAATGCAGCTCGCGCGGCACGCGAGCCGGCCGACGGCTCTGGATTACATCCAATACATCTTCAAGGATTTCATCGAACTTCACGGCGACCGGGCATTCCGGGACGATTTGGCGATCGTCGGCGGCATTGCCCGGTTAAACGGCGTGCCCGTCACCGTCGTCGGCCACCAAAAAGGCAAGGATACCAAGGACAACATCGCGCGCAATTTCGGCATGCCGCACCCGGAAGGGCTGCGCAAGGGACTGCGCCTGATGCGGCAGGCGGACAAGTTTCGCCGTCCGATCATTACGTTCATCGACACGCCGGGAGCGTATCCGGGAGGCGCCGCGGAAGAGCGGGGACAGGCGGAGGCCATTGCGCGCAATTTGCTGGAAATGTCCGCCTTCCGCGTGCCGATCGTCTGCGTCGTCATCGGCGAAGGCGGCAGCGGCGGCGCATTGGCGCTCGGCGTAGGCAATCGCGTGTTGATGCTGGAACACGCGATCTATTCCGTCATCTCGCCGAACGGCGCGGCTTCCATTTTGTGGAAAGACGCGTCCCGCGCGGACGAGGCGGCGGAGGCGATGAAGATTACCGCCGCCGATCTGATGCGGCTCGGCGTGATCGATGAAATCGTGCCGGAACCGAAAGGCGGCGCCCACTGCGATCCCGAACGGCAGGCGGAGACGCTCCGCGACGCGATATGGCGCCATCTGGAACAATTGCTGCGTCTGGACGAAGAACAGCTGCGGAAAGACCGGTATGAAAAGTTTCGCCGGATGGGCCAGTTTACCTTCATTCAATATGAGGAGGTCGACGCTTAGAACATGCGCAAAACGAAAATCGTATGCACCATCGGGCCGTCCAGCGAACATCCCGACATGCTGCGCAAACTGATCCAGGCCGGCATGAACGTCGCCCGGCTCAATTTTTCCCACGGCGATTACGAGGAACACGGCACGCGCATCCGGAACATCCGCCGGGTGGCCGCGGAACTGAACAAGACGGTGGCGATTTTGCTGGACACGAAGGGTCCGGAAATCCGGATCGGCAAACTTCGCGAAGAGCCGATCGAACTCGTGCAGGATGAGACGATCGTGCTGACGACGGAAGACATTTTGGGCGACGCCCGCCGCGTTTCGGTCACTTACGACAAGCTGCCGCAAGACGTGAGCGTCGGCTCGACGATATTGCTTGACGACGGGCTGATCGGCCTGAAGGTCACCGCCATCCGCGGCTCGGACATCGAGTGCCGGATCGTCAACGGCGGCACCCTGAAAAGCAAAAAGGGCGTCAACGTGCCGGGGGTGCGCATTTCCCTGCCGGGCATTACGGAAAAGGACGTGGCGGACATCCGCTTCGGCATCGAGCAGGGCATCGATTTCATCGCCGCCTCGTTCGTCCGCAAGGCGAGCGACGTGCTGGAAATCCGTGAACTGCTGGAACGGCACGGCGCGGGCCATATCCAGATCATTTCGAAAATCGAAAACCAGGAAGGCGTCGACAATCTCGACGAGATTTTGGAAGTGTCCGACGGGCTCATGGTGGCGCGCGGCGACCTCGGCGTGGAAATTCCGGCGGAAGAAGTGCCGATCGTGCAGAAGCGGATGATCGAAAAGTGCAACATGGCCGGCAAACCGGTCATCACCGCCACGCAGATGCTCGATTCCATGCAGCGCAATCCGCGGCCGACGCGCGCCGAAGCGAGCGACGTCGCCAACGCGATTTTTGACGGCACCGACGCGATCATGCTGTCCGGCGAAACCGCCGCGGGCAAATATCCCGTCGAGTCCGTGGAAACGATGTCCCGCATCGCGATGAAAGCGGAAGCGCATCTGAAGTACAGGGAAATTTTCAAGCGCCGCAGCCTCGAGCAGCAGACGACGATCACCGAAGCGATCAGCCAGGCGGTGTCCAATTCCGCCATCGATCTGGACGCCAAGGCGATCATCACGTCGACGGAGAGCGGCTATACCGCCCGCATGGTGTCCAAGTACCGGCCGAAAGCGCCGATCATCGCGGTGACGCCCAACGAACAGGTGATGCGCAAGCTTTGCCTCGTATGGGGAGTCATTCCCGTGCTGGGCGAAGACGCGCGCGACACGGACGAGATGTTCCAAATCGCGCTGGACCGCGCGATGAAAGCGGGTCATATCGGCCTTGGCGACCTGGTCGTCATTACCGCCGGCGTACCGGTCGGACGTTCCGGGACGACCAATCTGATCAAAATTCATCAAGTCGGCGACACGATTGCGAAGGGGCAGGGCATCGGCAGCCAAAGCGCCACCGGCGTCGTGGTGACCGCGCGCACGCCGGAAGAAGCCGTGCGGAAGGCGGTCGAAGGCTGCATCCTCGTGGCGCCGTCCACCGACAGGGACTACATGCCGGCGATCGAGAAAGCGGCGGCGGTCATTACCGAGACGGGCGGCATTACGTCCCATGCCGCCGTCGTCTGCATCGAACTCGGCAAGCCCGCCGTCATCGGCGTCCACAACGCGCTCGATTTGCTGCAGGACGGCATGGAGGTGTCGATTTACGGCGAAGTCGGCATTATCCGTTCCGGAAAATCCAACGTGCTGTAAACCGGAGAGCGCAGCATGGTCAAATGGGTGCTGATCGTTCTCCTCGTCGCTCTGCCCGTGCTGGAAATATGGGGGCTCATCCTGGCGGGACGGCATCTCGGCGCGTTTCCCGCCGCCCTCTTGTTGGTGTTCACTTCGGTACTCGGGGTTTATTTGGCCAAAAGAGAATGGACCAAAGTTTGGCATGCGGCGAAAATTCAGTGGCAGCGGGGGGAAATGCCCGCGGCGGCGGTGCTGGACGGTTTGTGCGTGTTGGCCGGCGGGCTTTTGCTCGCCGTTCCCGGTTTTTTTACGGACATCGTCGGTTTGTTGATGATTGTCCCGCCGATGCGCGTTTGGTTCCGCCGCGGTCTCATGCTGTTGATCCGGCGCGCGATCGAACGCGGCCGCTTTCGCATCTGGTATCGCCGTTAGGCGCGGCGCCCGTATGCTTCTTCACCCATGATGTATTTCCACAAATCCTTGAAAATGTTCGCCTGATGCATGGTCATGAGGATGACCAGCGTCACCGGACCGGCGATGATGCCGACCGCGCCCAAGAAATGCAGGCCGACCATCATGGCGATCAAGGTCGTCAGCGCGTCCATGCCGATGCTGGACGCCAGCACTTTCGGCTCGACGACCGTACGGGTGACGAACACGATGCCGTACAGCACGGTGAGCCCGATGCCCAATCCGATATCTCCGGTGACGAATTCATACACGATCCAGGGGATCATGGCGGCGCCGACGCCCAGATAGGGAAGCAGATCGACGAGCCCGATCAAGAGTCCGATCGTGACCGCGTACGGCACGCGCATGACGAGCAGTCCGAGCGTCACGAAGGCGGCCGTAATCGAGATCATGACCATCTGCGCGCGCAAGTAGCCGAACAGCGCCTTTTTCAGATTGGACCACACGGTAACGTAAGGCCGCTTGATATGGCCGGGCACGACGGCGGACAGCCGCGCCATCCATTTGTACCAGTCTTTGCTCATGAAAAAGGCGGCGAGAATCGCGATGATCAGCACGAAGGTGGCGCCGGGAAGCGCGGCGATGAACCCGATCACCCCGTTCAGCATGGAATTGATGATCCCGGTGACGGCTTCCGCCACTTTTTGGCCCGCGTTGTTCAAATTTTGGTCGATCGTCTGCGTCCACTGTTCGTTGCTCGTATAAATGGCCGTGAGCCGCTCCAGGAAGTTCTGGATCTGGTCGGAGTTGAACAGGTCCATCCACACCGCGATCCAAGTCCCCATGTTTTCCTCCACCATTTTGGCAAAACGGCCGATCTCCAGCACGAGCTTGTTGACGAGCAGCGTCGCCAGGACGACCAGCAGCCCGAGAAAAGCGGTGATCGACACCGTGGAAGCCAGCCAGCGCGGAAACTTCGCTTTTTTTTGCAGCACATTGACGATCGGATTCAGCAGCCAGGCGACGAACCAGCCGATCAAAAACGGATATACCGCCGGCAGCATGAAATAAACGGCCAGTATCACCGCCAGCGTCCACAGCACGACCCAGGACGCCCGAAGAAATCGCATGAGGTATATGCTCCAGGGGGAGTTCAAATCGATCGGCTCCTTTGGCGGCATGATGCACCCGGTGATAAACCTATTGAAGCGCAAAACCGCGGCGCGAGTCAAGCGAACCACGCTCGTCCGGCGCATGATTGCGCACCTCGAGGGCACAATAATGTCGCGCGCTTTCGCGACCGCGCGCCGTTCAAACAAAAACATTTATGGTCGTGATAATGAAGTTTTATGCCGGTCTCCTTCACACTTGCTGGAAAATCATTTATGATAGACATGGCGCATGTTACGCATCCGAAAGGAACTCAAGATAAAGGAGAGATAACGCATGACGGTGACCAAAGGGCTCGAGGGCATCGTGGCCGCCAGCTCGTCGATCAGCTCGATCATTGACGGGGTGCTGACGTATCGCGGCATCAACATTGACGAGCTTGCCGAGCATGCCGAGTATGAAGAGGTCGTCTATCTGCTCTGGCACGGACGGCTGCCCAAAGCGTCCGAACTGCAGGAACTGAAGCGGCAGTTGAACGCCAACAGCGCGCTGGACGAAACCATAATCGGCCTGATCCGCACCTTCCCGAAAGACACCAATGCGATGGCGGCGCTGCGTACCGCCGTATCGGCGCTGGCGCTCGGCGACGAAGAAGCGGGCGACATGAGCGCCGACGCGAACTTGCGCAAGGCGATCCGGCTGCAGGCCAAAATCCCGACGATCATCGCCGCTTTCGCGCGCATCCGGGAAGGGAAGGAACCGCTCGCCCCGCTGGCCGATGTTTCGCTTGCACACAATTTTCTCTATATGCTGAACGGACAGGAGCCCGACCGGGTGGCGGTGGAAGCGCTCAACAAGGCGCTGGTGCTGCACGCCGACCATGAACTGAACGCCTCCACCTTCTCCGCGCGCGTGACGGTGGCGACGCTGTCGGACATTTATTCGGGCGTTACTTCAGCCATCGGCACCTTGAAGGGGCCGCTGCACGGCGGTGCCAACGAAGCGGTGATGGCGATGCTGGAGGAAATCGGCACCATCGACAACGTCGAACCGTATATTCACGCCAAACTGAACAACAAGGAAAAAATCATGGGGTTCGGCCATCGCGTGTACAAAAACGGCGACCCCCGCGCCAAGCATCTGCAGAAGATGTCCAAGGAGCTCGGCCAGCTGACCGGCAACATGAAATGGTACGACATGTCGGTCAAAATCGAACAGCTGGTGACCGGCCTGAAGGGATTGAAGCCGAACGTCGACTTTTATTCCGCGTCGGTGTACACGTGCCTCGGCATTCCGCGCGACCTGTTTACGCCGATTTTTGCGATGAGCCGCGTGTCGGGCTGGACCGCCCACATCATGGAGCAATATGCGGACAACCGGCTCATTCGTCCGCGCGCCGAATACGTCGGCCCGACCAACGTCAGCTACATTCCGCTGCAACAGCGCTGATCCCCGCGCGGTCCGCAGGACGGGCCGCGTCGACGGTGGCGCCGAATGCATATTTTCTGGAAAGGATGTTCTACACATGGTGCAACTGAAACAATTCGCTCCCCCGACGGAAGGACAACCGATCACGATTCGCGACGGCGTGCTGCAAGTGCCGGACAACCCGATCATCCCGTTCATCGAAGGCGACGGAACCGGCCCCGACATTTGGGCGGCCGCCCAGCGCGTGCTCGACGCGGCGGTGGAAAAGGCGTACAAAGGTAAACGCAAAATCGCCTGGTACGAAGTGTACGCCGGCGAGAAGGCTTACAACAAATTCGGGGAATGGCTGCCGGAGGACACGCTGACGGCGATCAAGGAATACATTGTCGCCATCAAAGGCCCGCTGACGACGCCGGTCGGCGGCGGCATCCGTTCGCTGAACGTGGCGCTGCGCCAGGAGCTCGATCTGTACGTCTGCCTGCGTCCCGTGCGTTATTTCCAAGGCGTACCTTCGCCGGTGAAGCGGCCGGATTTGGTCGACATGGTCATCTTCCGGGAAAACACGGAAGACATCTACGCCGGCATCGAATATCAGGCGGGAACGCCGGAAGTGAAAAAAGTGATCGAATTCCTGCAAAAGGAAATGGGCGTGAAAAAAATCCGCTTCCCGGAAACGTCCGGCATCGGCATCAAGCCGGTATCCTCCGAAGGATCGAAGCGCCTCATCCGAGCCGCCATCGAATATGCGATCAAGCACGGCCGCAAGAGCGTAACCCTCGTGCACAAAGGCAACATCATGAAGTTTACCGAGGGCGCGTTCAAAAACTGGGGTTACGAATTGGCGGAGCAGGAGTTCGGCGACAAGACGTTCACATGGGCGCAATATGACCGCATCAAGGAAGCGGAAGGCGTGGAGGCGGCCAACCGCGCGCAGAAGGAAGCGGAAGCGGCCGGCAAAATCATCGTGAAAGACGTCATCGCGGACATCATGCTGCAGCAGGTGCTGACGCGTCCGGCGGAATTCGACGTCATCGCCACGCTGAACCTGAACGGCGACTACTTGTCCGACGCGCTCGCGGCGCAAGTCGGCGGCATCGGCATCGCTCCGGGCGCCAACATCAACTATGTGACCGGACATGCCATCTTTGAAGCGACGCACGGCACCGCCCCGAAATATGCCGGACTCGATGTCGTCAATCCGGGTTCCGTCATCCTTTCCGGCGTGCTGATGCTGGAACATCTCGGCTGGCAGGAAGCGGCCAACCTGATCTACAAGGGAATGGAAACGGCGATCCAAAACAAAACGGTCACCTACGACTTCGCCCGTTTGACCGAAGGCGCGACGGAAGTCAAATGCTCCGAGTTCGGCAATCTGATTATTCAACATATGGATTGAATATAATATCAGAACAAGGATGAGGAGGTAGGCTGGTATGGCCATCAAACGAAGCAAGGTCGCTGTCGTCGGCGCCGGCTTTACCGGCGCGACCACCGCGCTGATGCTGGCGCAGCTGGAGTTGGCCGATGTCGTGCTGATCGACATTCCGCAGCTGGAGAACCCGACGAAGGGAAAAGCGCTGGACATGCTGGAAGCGGGTCCGGTGCTCGGCTTCGACAGCCGCATCGTCGGCACCTCCGAGTATGACGCGGCCGCGGGCTCCGATCTGGTCATCATTACGGCCGGCGTCGCCCGCAAGCCCGGAATGAGCCGGGATGATCTCGTTCACACCAATGCCGGCATCATGAAATCGGTATGCGAGAATGTGAAGAAAACTTGCCCGGACGCCTATGTGCTTGTGCTCAGCAACCCGGTTGATGCCATGACCTACGTCGCCTACCATACCCTCGGTTTTCCGAAAAACCGTGTCATCGGCCAGTCCGGCGTGCTCGATACGGCGCGGTTCTGCACGTTCATCGCGCAGGAACTCAACGTGTCGGTGGAAGACGTGCGCGGCTTCGTGCTCGGCGGACACGGCGACGATATGGTGCCGCTCGTCCGCTACTCCAACGTCGGCGGCATTCCGATCGAGAAGCTGCTGCCGAAGGACCGCATCGAAGCGATCGTGCAGCGCACGCGCACCGGCGGCGGAGAAATTGTCAACCTGCTCGGCAACGGCAGCGCGTATTACGCGCCGGCGGCGTCGCTCGTGCAGATGGCGGAAGCGATTCTCAAAGACAAGAAGCGGATTCTGCCCGCGATCGCGCTGCTGGAAGGCGAGTACGGCTACAACGACCTGTTCATGGGCGTGCCGGTGCTGCTGGGCGGGGGCGGCATCGAGAAAGTGTTTGAACTGGAACTGACCGCCGAGGAAAAGGCCGCCCTGGACAAGTCGGCCAACTCGGTCCGCAATGTCATTCAGATCGTCCAAAATGGCTGATCGCGACAAACGCCGCCGCAGGGCGGCGTTTTTTGCGGCCGGCGCCGGAATGCAGGGAGACTAATGCGAGAGGATTCCAATGCGAGGAGCCGCATATTGGGAGTCGGTTTGAAAAATATGAACGAGGAGGATGCGCCATGACCGGCAGAACGGAAGAGGAACTCGAAGGAGTAACGCTGCTCGGAAACCAGGGAACCCGCTACGTGTTCGAGTATTCTCCTTCCTTGTTGGAAGTGTTTGAAAACAAGCACCCGGACCGCGATTATTTCGTCAAATTCAACTGCCCGGAATTTACGAGCCTGTGCCCGAAGACGGGACAGCCGGACTTCGCGACGATATACATTTCCTATATTCCCGACCGGAAAATGGTGGAGAGCAAGTCGCTGAAGCTGTACCTGTTCAGTTTCCGCAACCACGGCGATTTCCATGAAGACTGCGTCAACATAATCATGAACGACCTGATCGCGGCGATGGAACCGAGATACATCGAAGTGTGGGGAAAATTCACCCCGCGCGGCGGCATTTCCATCGATCCGTACTGCAACTGGGGCCGGCCGGGCACGAAATACGAAAAAATGGCGGAATACCGGCTGCTGAATCACGATCTGTATCCGGAGAAAGTCGACAACCGGTGAACAAGCGGTCTATCCCGCCAAGTGCAGGATCATGACGCCGGCGGCGGAGCAAACGATGCCCGCCAGTTCCCTGGTGTTGAATTTTTCTTTCAGAAATACGCGCGCATAGAGCAATATCATGAGGACGTTCAGCGCGGTGACGGCGGAGACGAGCCCCGTGACGCCATTGGCAAACCCTTGGAGAATAAAGGCCATGCCCGACAAATTGGTGAGACCGACCGCCATTCCCCAGGCAAACGTCGGCAGCGGACGCCACGGCTTCGGACCGCCTTCGGCGGAGGATGGGTGGCGGCCCGTCACCGTTTCCGCTGCGGCAGGCGCGGCCGCCGCTTCGTTCGCGCTACCGTTGGCGGACGCAGGCCGCGGAAGCTCGTCCACCGGACGCCGGCGCTGCCTGTACCAGATGAGACCGAACAACAGCGATCCGGTGGCGAACATCAAGAACATGACCGGATAAATGTCGGCTTCCCACCGCATCGACTGCTTGGACGTGATGTCGTTGAATCCGAAGGCGAACAGCGCCAGCATGCCCCAATGCAGCCCTTTGAGGTCGCCGAGCGACAGATCGCTGGCATAACGGATCAGCACGACGCCCGTGACGATGACGAAAAACGCGATGGTCTGCCACGGGGTCAACGTTTCTCCCCACAAAGCGAACGCGAGCAGCGCCACGACGACCGGGGGCAGCGCGGTGAGGACGGCGACGAGCGACGCTTTGCCGACGGCGTATCCGCGGTACATCGCCGCATTGCCGACGAACGACCATACGCCCATCAAGCATCCGGCCCAGGCGGCCGGCGTCCACTGTTGGCCGTAAACGAAGGCGAACAGGAGCGAACCGACCGCTCCCATAAAAAAAACGCCGAACAGCATCAAATTTTGATCCGCCGGCTTGCGCGACGTCCATTGGTACAAGATGCCCCGGATGCCGAAGCTGAACGCGGCAAGCAGGGAGTAGATCAGCCACATCGAGAATGCCTCCCACGAGCATGATGGTATGGGCGTAACGGTTTCCGCCGCCGGTGACGGGGGACGGACCCGCGGCCGAAGACGTCGCCGCAAGGCGCCGATTGTTGCCGTCTACTCGGCTGCGGAGCGCGGCTCCCGGCACGGCTCGCCGCACGGCCCGGTTTTCGCCGTACGCTCGGCTGCCAGCGAACAGTACCCGGCGCGGCTCGACGCATGACGACGGTCGGCCGGATCATCGGAACGCGGCCTTGTTTTAGTCGGAGCGGGGCTGCCCCTCGGCGGAAGGCGACAGTTCATCCAGCGTTTTCTCAAAACTGGGCGCAAGATACGTCAAGAAATATTCGACTTCCGGCAGTCCCAGTTTGCGAAGGGAAGCGAGAATTTGCTCGCGGGCGACGGAAAACTCCCGGTTGCCGGCGGACAGTTCCGCGGTGCATTTGAGATACGCGTCCAGCAAATCCGCCGCCTTGATGTACGCGGCGTGCGGGTGGGACGGTTGGCTTTTCGCCTTCAGCAGCGGTTCGTACACCGGCTTCAGCGGGTCGGGAATCATGCTGACAAGCCGCTCCGCGGCCAGCTGCTCGATTTCCCGGAAGCTGTCGAGAATTTTCGGGTTGTGGTGCTTGACCGGTGTCGGGATATCGCCGGTGAACATTTCCGTCGCATCGTGAAACAGCGCCATCGACACGAGCGCGTCGGTCGGAAGCGACCGTCCGAACAGCGTATTGCCGATGGAGCACAGCATATGGGTCAAAATCGCCACGTGAAAGGAATGTTCGGCGACGTTTTCGCGCACGACATTGCGCATCAGGCTCCAACGCTCAATATACCGAAGACGGTAAAGGTAGGAAAAAAATGGATGGTCCATCCGCAAGTCTCCTCCCGTTGACGCCTTACGGCATCTGCATCCCATTGTAACGCAACCAGCGGCGGGCGATCAATGTGTTTCAGCGGGGCGTCACGGGTTCGGCAAGGAACGTCGTATGGTTCAAAGGGAGCGTTGGTAGTACTCGTTTGACTGCGTGTGGTATGATGAAGATAACAGGAAAACAAGCGACAGGAGGAAAATCGCCATGCGCCATTTTGAGGAGAGCATGTACACCTTGATCGAGGAAACGTCCACGTCGCTGCCGGGCGATGTCCGGCGCGCGATCCGCCGGGCGCAGCAGATGGAAGACCAGGGAACCCGGGCGGCGCTCGCCCTGTCGACCATTGCGGGCAATATCGGCATGGCGGAGACCAACGCTTCCCCGATTTGCCAAGATACCGGAATGCCGACGTTTATCGTCCACTGTCCGGTGGGCGCGAACCAGATCGAAATGAAAAAGATGATCCGTTCCGCCGTCGTCCGCGCCACCAAAGACGGAAAGCTGCGGCCGAACTCCGTCGATTCGCTGACCGGCAAAAACAGCGGCGACAACCTCGGCCCCGGCATGCCGGTCATTCACTTCGAACAGTGGGAGCGCGACGACATCGAAGTGCGCCTGATCTTGAAAGGCGGCGGCTGCGAAAACAAGAACATCCAGTACAGTCTGCCGACGGAACTGGAAGGACTCGGCCGGGCGGGCAGAGACTTGGACGGCGTTCGCAAGTGCATTTTGCACGCCGTGTACCAGGCGCAGGGCCAAGGGTGCAGCGCCGGTTTTATCGGCGTCGGCATCGGCGGCGACCGGACGACCGGGTACGAATTGGCCAAACAGCAGCTGTTCCGGCCGCTGGATGACGTGAATCCGGACGAAGATTTGCGCAAGCTGGAAGAGTATATTTTGGAACACGCCAACCGTCTCGGCATCGGCACGATGGGATTCGGCGGCCAGGCGACGCTGCTCGGCTGCAAAATCGGCGCCATCAACCGTCTGCCGGCCAGCTTCTTCGTCTCCGTCGCCTATAACTGCTGGGCGTTCCGTCGGCAGGGCGTCGTGCTGGACGCGCAGGACGGCGCCATCCGCTCCTGGGTGTATCCGCGCGGCAGCGAAGTGAGCATGACGGAGGAAACCGCGGCGGATGCGCCGGCGGCACAAGGGGAAAGCCGGCGCGAAATCGTGCTGGACACGCCGCTCTCTGAGGAGCAGGTGCGCAGTCTCCGGGTCGGCGACGTGGTGATCATCAACGGACTCATTCATACCGGTCGCGACGCGCTGCACAAATATTTCATGGATCACGATTCGCCGGTCGATCTGAACGGCGCCGTCCTGTATCACTGCGGTCCGGTGATGATCAAGGACGAAAACGGGCGCTGGCAGGTGAAGGCGGCCGGCCCGACGACGAGCATTCGCGAGGAGCCGTATCAGGGCGACATCATCCGGAAATTCGGCATCCGCGCCGTTATCGGCAAAGGCGGCATGGGCGCGAAAACGCTCCAGGCGCTGAAGGAGCACGGGTGCGTCTATCTGAACGCCATCGGCGGCGCGGCGCAGTACTACGCCCAAACCGTGAAAAGCGTCGAGGGCGTGGACTTCCTGGAACAGTTCGGCGTTCCGGAAGCGATGTGGCACTTGCGCGTGGAAGGCTTCGCGGCGATTGTGACGATGGACGCGCACGGCAACAGCTTGCACGCCGACGTGGACAAAGATTCCCGGGAAAAGCTCGCCGCGCTCAAGGAGCCGGTGTTTGTTTAACTTCGGCGGCCGGCGCCGTTCGCACCGGCGTCCAGTTCGTCATCTGCCGCCGAAACGCATTGGGCGAACAGCCGTTGTATTTTTTGAACATTTTGTAGAAATGGGCCATGTTCGGCATGCCGATCAGTTCTCCGACTTCGCTGACGCTCGTTTTGCGGGTCAGGAGAATCTGCTCGGCTTTTTTGATTTTCTTGAAGTTGACAAATTCGGTGAAGCTCATGCCCATGACGCGCTTGAAATATTTGACGAAATAGTAGTAACTCATGTTGACGATGCCGCACACGTCCTCGACGGCGATTTTTCCGTCGATGTTGCGTTCCACCAGCTCAAAGACCGGTTTGAGCCGCATGATTTCATGGTTGGGCACACTTCCGAGAATATGCCGCGTATCACCGCGCAGCAAAATCAGCAATATTTGCTTGATCCACAAATTGACCGCGATTTCGTATCCCTTGGGCTGGTCGCGGATTTCCTCGTAAATGGACTGCACGCACCGGTAAATTTCGCGGCGGGTTTGCGGATTTTCCGCGAACATATAGTTCAGGCTGCTCAATTTGACGCCCGGATCCGTAAATGCGGGCAAGTAATTGACCAAGCTTTTGTCGAAATACTGGGGGATGTCAAACTGCAGCACGGTGTAGACGGTTTCGCCGTCGTTGCGGTCCCGGTGAAGCTGGGACATGCCGATCAGCACCACATCGCCGGCCTCCAGCACGTACGTTTCGTTTTCGACATGGACTTCCAGGCTGCCGCTGTGCACGGCCAAAATTTCAATTTCCTTGTGGTAGTGCCAATGTACGAGAAGCGGCTCCACGCGGTGCTGCAGAAACACTCTCAAGCTCAGCAGCGGGTTGTCGTAGTCGATGATTTCGTTGAACACCATCGGGATCCCCCCAGCATGACAAAATCGCATAATTTCTGGACTACATCGATCATTACATTTTTTCAACCCGTTGTCTATACTAAAATGGACGGAATTCAGGGGCGGCCGGTCGGGATGCCTGCGCCGCGCGATCGTACCCTGGTTCGGGCAATGATCAGTAAAGTGTCGGAGGAGGCCAAAACATGAGCAGACTGAAAGTCGGAATTATCGGATGCGGAGGCATCGCGCTCGGAAAGCACTTGCCCAGTTTGTCCAAGCTGCCGGAGGTGGAACTGGTAGCTTTTTGCGATGACGTGGAGGAAAAGGCAAGGCATGCGGCAGAAAAATTCGGCGGGGAGTCCGCCAAGGTTTACACCGATTACCGCGAACTGCTGAAAGACGCTTCCATCGATGTCGTGCACATTTGCACGCCGAACGCCACGCACGCGGAAATCTCCATCGCCGCGCTGGAGGCGGGCAAGCATGTCAACTGCGAGAAACCGATGGCCAAAACGGCCGCGGAGGCGCGGAAGATGTATGAAGCTTCGCTGAAGACGGACAAGAAGCTGACGATCAGCTATCAAAACCGGTTCCGCCCGGACAGCATTTATTTGAAAAAAGCTTGCGACAACGGGGAGCTCGGCGAAATTTATTTTGCAAAAGCGCATGCGATTCGCCGCCGCGCGGTGCCGACCTGGGGCGTGTTTCTCGACGAGGAGAAACAGGGCGGCGGTCCGCTGATCGACATCGGCACGCACGCGCTCGACTTGACGCTGTACATGATGAACAACTACGAGCCGAAAGTCGTGCTCGGCAAAGCGTATCACAAGCTGTCTTCCCGGGAAAACGCGGCCAACGCCTGGGGGCCGTGGGACCCGAAAAAGTTCACGGTGGAAGATTCCGCGTTCGGCATGATCATTATGAAAAACGGCGCGACGATCATCCTGGAGTCCAGCTGGGCGCTGAACACGCTGGACGTGGACGAAGCCAAGTGCACGCTGTGCGGCACGGAAGGCGGCGCCGACATGAAGGACGGACTGCGCATCAACGGCGAGCGGTACGGCAAGCTGTATACGAACCACATCGAACTGAATGTCGGAGGCGTCGCTTTTTACGACGGCACGCAGGATCGGGCGGAAGATGTGGAAATGCGCCAGTGGATCCACAGCATCCTCAACAATACCGATCCCGTGGTCAAACCGAAAGAAGCGCTCGTCGTTTCGGAGATTCTCGAAGCGATTTACGAATCGTCGCGCACCGGCAAAGCGGTGTATTTCGACTGAGTCGCGGAGACGTTCCGCCGCGAGGATCCATGCGCCCGGTTTCCCGGCTGCTTCCGGCATGACCGCGGACGGCCGGACAACGCGCCGGCCGCGGACACGGCGAGTCGGATGCGGAACGGCAGGATTCCAACAAATAAGCTCCTGTTCCCGCCATATGGGCGGGGACGGGAGCTTTTTGCCGTTCCTTAGGCGTTCGGATTCAAGGATGTCATGAATCGCCGATCATGAAGCAGCCGATCGATGGATTGATTAGGCACGAAGTACGATGAAGAACGCTGTGGGGAGCCGATCATGAAGCAGCCGATCGATGGGGCAGGATGGATGGGGAATGTAATGTAAAAATACATCATATTCCGAGAATGAAAGGCGGGAACAGCGCCATATAGTGCAAATTTGCATGATATTCGCCGAAATCGGAGGATTTCGGGAAAATGTACTGCAATATTGCACCACATGGAAACCATGCCCGTGTATGACGCCCTGATGGTGATCGCATGAAATCGACAGCTTCCGGATTCGATGACGATCGACCGGTATGATATGATTACGGCAGGAAACTCTTGCGGGGAACGGAGGAAGCCGCAGCACGTCTGTGGGACAAGGATGAGCGGAATGAAGTTTCGCACCAAACTGACCTTGATCATGTTGGCGCTGATCGGCGTGTCGGTGCTGGGCAGCGGCCTGATCGCCGCGGACAAGATGCAGAAGGCGCATCTGGAATCGCTGGAGGAACTGCTGCTGAGGGAAATTCACATCATTTTGCACACCGTGCCGTGGCGCGGGGAAGGAACTCGCGAAGAGCGAATCCGGCATTTTTCCGAAATTGCCGGGACGCTGAAATCGAAGGCGGAAGCGCGCGTCACCTTCATCGACGGCGATGGAACCGTGCTCGGCGATTCCGATCATGCCGCGCAGGACATGGACAACCATTTCGACCGCCCGGAAATCCGCGAGGCCAGGGAAACCGGCTCGTTCGGCACGGCCCGAAGATACAGCAGCACGGAGCAAGCCGACATGTTCTACGTCGCCGTCCCGGTCGTACGCGACGGGAACATCGCCGGTTATTTGCGGCTGTCGCAGTCGCTCGCGCAAATCCAGGCGCATATCCGGCGGCTCTGGTCGTATCTGGTCACCGGGCTCGTGCTGCTGTATGCGGCCGCCGGCCTGATCGGCTACCGCGTCGCGCAGGGGGTCACAAAACCGCTGGACCATGTCACGCAAGCGGCCAAAAGGATTGCCCGCCTCGATTATTCCGCCCGGGTGGCGGTTAAACGGCGCGACGAGTTCGGCGAGCTGGCTTTGTCCATCAATCGCATGGCGGCGAGTTTGGAAGATCAGCTCGCGCGCATTCGCGAAAACGAGGCGCGCATGAAAAACGTGCTCGACCACATGATCACCGGCGTAATCTTGATCGCTCCCGACGGCCGCATTTCCATGATGAATCCGTCGGCGTCGGCGATGCTGGGGATGGCCGGCCGGCAATGGAGCGGACAGCTTTACCGGGAAGCGCTGCAGCACGTGGAACTTGCGCATCTGATCCGCGAAGGCCTGGACAAACATGAACACGTCCGCGGCGAAACGGCGGTGTATTTTCCGGACGAACGGGTGCTGGAAGTGCAAATCGTGCCGCTTGATGCGGACGGCGAAAACCGGGCCGGCGCCATCGTCGTCCTGCACGACATTACCGACCTGCGCCGTCTGGAACGCATGCGCAGCGAGTTTGTCGCCAACGTGTCGCACGAGCTGAAGACGCCGATCGCCGCGGTCAAAGGATTCGCCGAAACGTTGATCGCCGGCGCGATGGACGACCGGGAGACCGCGCGTTCCTTTTTGCAGATCATCCATGATGAAAGCTCGCGTCTCGACCGGCTGATCGCCGATTTGCTGGAGCTGTCCAAAGTGGAATCGCGGCGCGTTCCGCTTCGGTTTTCGCCGGTCCATCTGCATCCGTTTATGGAACAGGTCGTGCACATGATGAAGCCCGAAGCGGACAAAAAGCGCATTTCGCTAACGATGCGGGTCCCCCCGGAGCTGTACCTGGAGGCGGACGAGGACCGGCTGCGACAGGTGCTGATCAACCTCGTCTCCAACGCCGTCGCCTATACGCCGGAAGGCGGACGCGTAACGATCACGGCGGAACACGTCGAATCCGGCGATGCCGACAAGGTTCGCATCTCCGTGGCGGACACGGGCATCGGCATTCCGAAAAAAGACTTGCCGCGCATTTTTGAACGTTTTTACCGGGTGGACAAGGCGCGTTCGCGCAGTTCGGGCGGCACCGGGCTCGGCCTGTCCATCGTCAAGCACCTGGTGGAACTGCATCGCGGGTCGATCCGTGTGGACAGCGAACTCGGCCTCGGATCGACGTTCACCATCGAGCTGCCGTTGATTCAATGATTTTTGCGCATTTTTGTTTCACGATAACGTTTTCGGCGCGCGCGCGTTTACAATGCGATAACAATCGCATGATAAGATGGGAGAAAAGGGGACCGGCCCGGTTCCGTGATGATGAATGACAGGGGGACGGACAGGTGGCGCAAAAAGTGCTCGTCATCGAAGATGAACCGACGCTGGCAAGGCTGTTGTCCTACAATTTGCTGCAGGAAGGATACGAAACGACCGTGGTCGAACACGGCGGCGAAGGGCTGCAGGAAGCGCTGCGCAACCCCTACGATCTCCTGATTCTCGACGTCATGCTGCCGGGGATGAACGGCTTCGAGGTGCTGTCGCGGTTCCGCCAGCAGGGGCACGCTACGCCGGTGATCATTCTGACCGCCCGCGGCGCGGAGGAGGAAATCGTGCAGGGCTTGAGGCTCGGCGCCGACGATTATATTACCAAACCTTTCGGCGTCGCCGAGCTGATGGCCAGAGTGGACGCCGTGCTGCGCAGGTCGGGCGGGGAATCCGCCGCCGGCGCCGGCAGTTCCGCTGCCGGCGGCATTTCCGTGGGGGATTTGACCATTTATCCCGACCGCTACGAGGTTTGGTTGAACGGGCGGCTGATTATGCTTCGTCCGAAGGAGTTTGAAGTGCTGTTGTACCTCGTTCAGCGGCAGGGCGTCGTCGTCACGCGCGACGATCTGATGAACGCGGTTTGGGGATTCGATTACATCGGCGGCCAGCGCACGGTCGACGTGCACGTCAGCGCGCTGCGCAAGAAACTGGAGCTGGATCAGGAGTCGGTGAGGATCGACTCGATCCGCGGTGTCGGTTACAAACTGGTCGTCCGGTTTCCGAACGGGGAGGCCGGCGTTTCCGGACGGCGGTAAAGCCGTCGATCCGGGGGCGTCGGAACGTGCTGCCCGCATGCCTCTAGATGGAAGCGGGAAGCGGATCCTCCGCCGGCGAACGCTCCTTTGACGCGACGTCAATGCCGCACCGGTGCGAAACTATTCCGCGCACGAACGTTCCATTGGCGCCGACGTCAACGCCGCCGCCGGTGCAAGATCTGCAGTCGAACGCATCTTGGACGCAGCCGAACATCAGCCTGAGCGAGATTTTTATGCAGGCGATCGTTTGCTCGGAGCCGGTCCATCCGGGATGATGCGAAGGAGGTTGTCCATGAACACGAGCAGATACGGGTTCGATCAGGGGCTTGCGTCGCTGCGCCAGGCGCTGATCGACATGGGCGAAAAGGTGGAAAAGGCGATTCACGATGCGGTCGTCTCCCTGAAACAGTCCGACTTGGCGCTCGCCCGCCGCGTGATCGACGGCGACGCCGACATCAACCGCATGGAAGAACAAATCGAGGAGGCGGCCTCCTCGCTGATCGTCACGCAGCAGCCGGTCGCCAAGGATTTGCGCCGCATTTTGATCGCCTTCAAGATGGCCGGCGATTTGGAGCGCATGGCGGATTTGGCGGTGGACATCGCCAAAGTGACCCTTCGCATCGGCGGCGAACCGCTGATCAAGCCGCTCGTCGATATTCCCCGGATGGCCGAAATCGTGCAGACGATGACCGCCGACAGCATCGCCGCCTACATCGAGGAAAACGTCGAACTGGCTTACCGGATGGCCAAAATGGACGATGACGTCGATGATTTGTACAGCCAAATTTTGCGCGAACTGTTCACCTATATGGCGGATCACCCGAACACTGTCGATCAAGCCATCCTGCTTTGTTTCGTCGCGCGTTATCTGGAACGGACGGCGGATCATGCGACCAACCTGGGCGAAAGCGTCGTATTTTTGGTCAAGGGCCGGCGGACCGATTTGAACCGGTAGCTCAAAACAGTTCCGAAAGCTGCCGGAAATCGCGCACGACGGCGACCGTCCTGCCTTTGAACGGCCGCAGGCGCACCGTGTCCGAACCGCCCGGCCGGATCCAGACCGCGTCGATGCCGGACGCGACGGCGCCGCGAACATCCCGGTTCCACGAGTCTCCGATCATGACGGAGCGTGAAGCCGGGATGTTCAATTTTTTCAGCGCGTACGCGAAAATGGCCGGATGCGGTTTGCGGTATCCGCACATTTGCGACGTGAAACAGTTTTCGGGGCGAAGCCAGGCGGACAATCCCGACCGTTCCAAATCGATGCCGCCGCCGTTGGAGATGACCGCCATCCGGTACGATCCGGACAAGGCGCTCAACGTCTCCTTCACGCCCGGCAACGGAAGCGCCGTCCGCCGTTTTTCCTCCTGCACGCGCGCGCGAAACCGTTCGATCCATTCCGCGTCCGTCGGCAGCGGATATGCGGCGAGCGCCTTTTTCAAACAGGCGGCAAACAACGTGCGGGTGGGAACACGGTTGCGGGAGGCGGTCCGTTGTTTCCACTCCGCCTTGAATTCGGCGAGCGCGCGGGCGGGGGAAGCGCCGTCCGCCTCCGACCAGCGGCCCGTCCAATCCTCGAGAACGGACACGAAAGCCCGGTCGAACGCGGCGGAAGAAGACAGGACGAGCGTTCCGTGCCAGTCAAACAACAGCGCTTTTTTTTTCGTCGGGAATACGGCTTTCGCCATCAGGCATCACTCCATCAGCATACTCGGAAAAAGATCGCCACGGTTGAACGCGGTATGCGGCAGCCGGCACGGTTGCCGGGTTGCCGGGTCAAAAGTTTGTCGCGATTGAACGCGGTACGATGCGGCATCGTTGTCAGGTTGCCGGATATGGAATTTGTCACGGTTGAACGCGCGCAGGTCCGAACGGGCTTGACAAGCGCCGGACGGTAACAGGCGGCGGACCGGTCCGTTTTTTTCCGGTAAACGATGTCGGCTTCGTTACCTCTTTCCTACACATTATGCTATGATGGAGAAGAAGGAATCTGAATCCGTTTCTGTGAGGGTTGTCCATGGACAAACTGATATTGATCGACGGCAACAGCATTGCCAACCGGGCGTTTTACGCCCTGCCGCTGCTCAACAACTCCAAGGGACTGCACACCAACGCCGCTTACGGCTTCACCACGATGTTGATGAAATTGCTGGAAGAGGAAAAGCCGACGCATTTTCTCGTCGCTTTCGACGCGGGCAAAGTGACGTTTCGGCACACCGACTATAAAGAATACAAGGGCAAACGCGCCAAGACGCCGCCCGAACTGTCGGAACAGTTTCCGGTCATCAAGGAACTCTTGGCCGCGTTCGGCGTCGCCCAGTTCGAACTGGAAGGCTATGAGGCGGACGACATTATCGGCACGTTGTCGCGCATGGCGGAGGAGCGCGGCATGCAGGTGCTCATCGTCACCGGCGACAAGGACATGCTGCAGCTGGCTTCCGAACGCGTGACCGTCGCCCTGACCCGCAAGGGCGTCAGCGAAACGGAAAAATACGGG
>Ga0068700_100191_pt1 | contig 43929 bp, 39 predicted proteins | sample CeladaPassaD2F04_FD_62229 | JGI IMG/M metagenome (GOLD analysis project Ga0068700, IMG submission 62229) | Cellulose-adapted microbial communities from the Joint BioEnergy Institute, USA - Passage D2F04 | ecosystem: Engineered > Bioreactor > Continuous culture > Unclassified | place: USA, Joint...
GTGGATAGGTTCGAGGTGGAAGTGCCGCAAGGCATGGAGCTGACGAATACTAATCGGTCGAGGGCTTAACCTGAAAAAGGAATTCGTTCGGTTCGCATCCGGTTTTCAGGGGGCAAACGCCCGATCCGGAATACGGATCGCGGATATTGTCTTCCTGTTCTGACAGACGACGGCTGTCGCGCTTCGCTTGATGGAGAGGTACCCAAGAGGCCGAAGGGGGCGCTTTGCTAAAGCGCTAGGGTGTAACAGCCGCGAGGGTTCGAATCCCTCTCTCTCCGCCAGATTTCGTTTTGCAGACAGCCGGAATCATACCAGTATGCGGCGGCGTAGCTCAGCTGGCTAGAGCGTACGGTTCATACCCGTGAGGTCGGGGGTTCGAGGCCCTCCGCCGCTACTACACATATGGACATTTAGCTCAGCTGGGAGAGCACTACCTTCACACGGTAGGGGTCGGCGGTTCGAGCCCGTCAATGTCCATTCTCTCTTGGAGCTGTGGTGTAGAGGCCTAACATGCCTGCCTGTCACGCAGGAGATCGCGGGTTCGAATCCCGTCAGCTCCGCCACTTTCCATAATAGCGGCGCGCATTTTGGCGCGGTTTTCGCGGCTCGGTAGCTCAGTCGGTAGAGCAGAGGACTGAAAATCCTTGTGTCGGCGGTTCGATTCCGTCCCGAGCCACCATTGCCGCATCTGCTTCGTGGGGGATTAGCGAAGTGGCCAAACGCAGCAGACTGTAAATCTGTTCCCTTACGGGTTCGGTGGTTCGAATCCATCATCCCCCACCATTTGAGCCATTAGCTCAGTTGGTAGAGCACCTGACTTTTAATCAGGGTGTCGAAGGTTCGAGTCCTTCATGGCTCATCGAAAACCCGGAACGTACGAACGTTCCGGGTTTTTCGCATTCAGCGCTGCTTCTTCGTTCCGTCCTATTTGCCGTTCATGTATGTTTTTCTTTCCGCCAGATTTCCGTTCAGCAACGTTTTTTCTTTCCGTCTCGCTCGTTCAGCGATTCTTCTTCAACCCGTTCAACTTTGGCGCTTGGTTTAATTTTACGCATTCACTCTGGCGCTCGGTTAACGTTAACCCGTTCCCAGTGGCGCTCGGTTTAACTTCAACCATTCAATCCGGCGCTCGGTTTAACGGACATCGGTGACCGTTACAGTCCTATTTAGCAAAATGCCGGATTTTAACGGACACGAGTGTCCATTAGAACCCAAAGGGCATGCGAAAATGATGTTTTTTGGTTTTTTGTGGACATGGATGTCCGTTAGATTTTGATTTTGCGCAAAAATCCGCTCTAATGGACACCGGTGTCCGTTAGAATTTCAAAATGCCCGAACCAGGACATCCCATGCCCGCCTTTGAGGGTCATTTGCTCGCACCTAAGGATCTTTACGAATGTGCCCCTCAACGATAAAGCTGGCATAGATGAAACTGGCGTGGCAAGTTCGTTCGGTTTTCGGCAAAATTGGTGTATGCTACAATAAAATGAAACATACCCGATACTCATGACCCGATGCGGCCGGAGGGGGAACGTGACAGCAGATGGCGTGGGAACGCTTGAGATCGAAACTGGAGCACATTTTGGAAACACCGGTCATTTTGGACGTTCGGGATGAACGGGATTGGCAGAAATCCGTCCGAAACGGCGGCGACAAAGCGCGCCATGCCGGATTTTCCGCGATTGTGGACGGGCAGGTATGTTTTGTGCTGGAATCCGTTGGCGGCCAAGTCAGACTTCTCTGTTTGGACGAGCGCCATGTGAGCGAATCGGAGCGGCGCTTGATCGAGCTGATGGCGGAAACGGCGGCCAAGCAGCAGCGAAAATCCCGCGCCGCGCACTATTCCGAAGACGAAGCGCGTGCGTCCGCGATTCGCGACTGGATTGCGCATCAGCTGGAACAAGGATCGCTGGACAGGGAACTGCCCGAAGAGTTCTCCTCCGAATCCTCCCTGTATTTGCCCCGGGTCCCCTTTTTGCTGCAGGCCGACTATACGGACAAGCGCAAATTGACCTACGTTGAACTGAAGAAACTGGTTGAATCGTATTATATGGAAAACGTCGATCTCATTCCGCTGAGAGAGCGGGAGTGGCTGATTTTGAGCCCGGAACGCGTGCTGCAGAGCAGCGCCACCGACGACAAGGAGGACGGCGGGGAAACGATCGAGGAATCGCTGGAGGCAATCTGTTCCGGACTGCATGAAATGATCGCGACCGAATCGATCGGCGAATGCCATCTGGCCGTCGATTATCCGATTGTGCCGGCCAAATCGCTGCTGCGCACCATCGTCCGCCTGCGGGAAGCGGTGATGCTTGGACGGACGTTCCATTTCGGTCAATCGGTCCACCTCCACTGGAAGCTGCATTTGGAATCGTTGCTGTTCAGCGTGCCGGAAAGCGAGCGCGGCGAATTTTTGGAACGTCTGCTGCAGCGGACGGACGCGTTTGCCGATGCGGAAATGCAGCTGACGCTTGAACAGTTTTTCCAGCTGGACTGCAACGTCAGCGAAACCGCGAAAAAACTGTACATTCACCGCAATACGCTTTTGTACCGGCTGGACAAGTTCAAGCAGGAAACCGGGTTTGACGTGCGCCATTTCAACGATGCCGTACTGGTCAAGATCGCCCTGCTATTGTACAAAGTTACGAAAAGGTGAGCCCAATTTTGTAAAGTTTGTGTATAGCCAATTTGAAACAGGTTCAGTTAAGATAGGGTTACGAATTCAAACAATCTCACTGGGGGGACTCGAGCATGGCAGGATTGCGCCTGGAACACGTGTACAAGAAGTATCCGGGAGCCAGCGAACCGTCCGTCAAGGACTTCCACCTGGAAATCAAGGACAAGGAATTTCTCGTTCTGGTCGGCCCGTCGGGTTGCGGTAAATCGACCACGCTGCGGATGATCGCAGGGCTGGAAGAAATCACGGAAGGCGAACTGTATATCGGCGACCGTCTGGTGAACGACGTCGCTCCGAAAGACCGCGACATCGCGATGGTTTTCCAGTCGTACGCCTTGTATCCCCATATGAACGTGTATCAAAACATGGCGTTCGGTCTGAAACTGCGCAAATTCAAGAAAGCCGACATCGACGCCCGCGTGCGCGAAGCGGCCAGAATTTTGGATATCGAACATTTGCTTGACCGCAAACCGAAAGCCCTGTCGGGCGGTCAGCGCCAGCGCGTTGCGCTTGGACGCGCCATCGTCCGCGAACCGCAAGTGTTCCTGATGGACGAACCGCTGTCCAACTTGGACGCCAAGCTGCGCGTGCAGATGCGTGCGGAAATCAGCAAACTGCACAAACGTTTGGAAACGACGGTCGTATACGTGACGCACGACCAAACGGAAGCCATGACGATGGGCGACCGGATCGTCATCATGAAAGACGGCGTTATCCAGCAAGCCGCAGCTCCCGAAGTGGTGTACAATAACCCGGTGAACATGTTTGTGGCCGGATTTATCGGGTCCCCGGCGATGAACTTCATCCACGGACAGTTTAACGAAGAGGGCGGCGAACTGCACTTCAAGGCCAAAGGCATCGACGTTGTCGTTCCCGGCGGCAAAGCGAAAATTATTCGCGACAAAGGTTATGTGAACAAGGACATCATTCTCGGCATTCGTCCGGAAGACATTCATCAGGAGCCGGTGTTCCTGGAAGCTTCCCCGAACACCCAAATCGACGCGTACATCGAAGTCGCGGAAAACCTCGGCCACGAAATGTTCCTGTACATCAACGGCGTCGGCCAGGATACCGTGATCGCCCGCGTCGACGGCCGCGCCGGTCTGAAAGAAGGAACGAACGTCAAGCTGGCGCTGGACATGAACAAAATTCACGTGTTCGACAAAGAAACCGAACTGAATATTTTCGAAAACTGATCGGTTGTCAGACAAACACAAAAGGGGCGCTTAACGAACAACGTTAGGCGCCTTTTCTGTTCATATGCCGCACCATGAACAACACGCCAAAATGTTTGATTCAGAGCGATGCGCCCAAAAATCATAGCGAACATTCCCGGAGTGAAGCCATGAAATTTGTGTTTGACCTGGACGGCACGATTTGTTTTCAGGGTCGGCCGGTCTCGGAAAAGATTTTGACGTCTTTGGAATGGTTGGTCGCGCAGGGGCACGAGGTCATTTTTGCGTCCGCAAGGCCGATCCGCGATCTGCTTCCGGTGTTGCATGAACGGTTTCATGCATATCCGATGATTGGCTGCAATGGAGGCATGGCGGCTCGTCACGGAAAAATCATTTCGACGGCGGGTTTCGATCCGGACGTGTTGTCCGCGATCTTTCGGATCATGGAAAGGCGTCGAATCCCGTATCTCATCGACGGTCCCTGGGACTATTCCTATACGGGTCCGTCCGACCATCCGATCTTGCGCAATCTGGATCCGCAAAAACGCGCGAAAAATGTTCCCTTGGGTGAACTGCAATCCGTGGTCAAAGTTTTGCTATTTACGCAAAAAAACGATTGGGACACCGTAATCGATGCCCTGAATCCATTGGATGTCACGATGCATGTTTATCACGGCGAAGGAGTATTGGACATCAGCCCGAAAGGGATCGACAAATGGACGGGACTGCAGCAGCTCCATGTAAAAGAGGGAGAATACGTCGCTTTTGGAAATGATACGAATGATATCGCCATGTTTCGGCATGCGAGATATGCGGTGATGGTCGGTGACCACGCATCGTTAAGACCCTACGCCAGCGAACAACTGCCGCTCCATGATCATTTGGAGCGCGACTTAATGGAAAAAATCGATGAACTGGGACGCGTTTTTTGGTGACTTCGCGCGTATGTTCCGGCAGCGGCTTTCCTCCGGAGCTAACGCACGTCCGTCGCGGACTCGCCGCCGCTTGCGGTGTTGATTTCACCCCATTTTTCAAGTACGATGAAATTGTCGTTTACAACGCAAGATCCCAGCCGTTCAGGCAAAAGGAGTAAAGGGTATGCCTCGAAAGGTGAAAGTGGCCGATTTGGTGCAGCAGTTTCAGTTGGAGGTCGTGTGCGGAGAAGCCGGACTGAAACGGTTGATCACGGTGGCGGACCTGCACCGTCCGGGCCTGGAAATGGCTGGCTACTTCGACTTTCTTCCGGCGGAACGGATCAAAATATTGGGACGCACCGAACTGTCCTTCTTTGCGGGTCTTGCGCCTGAAGTCCGATGGGAACGGATGCGCCGTTTGTGTGTGGATGAGACGCCCTGCGTCTGCGTGACGCGGGGGTTGGAGGTCCCCAAGGAATTGATCGCGGTCGCGGAGGAGCGCATGATTCCGGTGCTGCGCAGCCCGGTGGCGACAACGATTTTGTCCAGCCGCATTACCGCCTATCTGGAAAATGTGCTCGCCCCTTCCATGACCATTCACGGCGTGTTGGTCGACGTGTACGGCGTCGGCATGCTGATCACCGGTTCGAGCGGCATCGGCAAAAGCGAAACGGCGCTGGAGCTCGTCAAGCGCGGGCATCGTCTCGTCGCCGACGATGCGGTGGAAATTCGCCAGACGGCCGACAACATGCTGTACGGCAGCGCGCCGGAGCTGATCCGGCATTTGCTGGAAATTCGCGGCGTGGGCATCATCAATGTGATGACGCTGTTCGGCGCGGGCGCCGTTCGCAATTACAAGAAAATTACCCTCGTCTGCCGTCTGGAGACGTGGCAGCAGGACAGGCAGTACGATCGTCTCGGACTGGACGAGGAAATGACGAGAATTATCGATACCGAGTTGCCGCTGGTCACCATCCCCGTACGTCCCGGCCGAAATCTGGCGGTGATTCTCGAGGTGGCGGCCATGAACTACCGCTTGAAGCGAATGGGCTACAATGCGGCGTTGCAGTTTACGAACAAACTGACGGAAACGCTGCATGAAGAAATGGACGATTTGGAATAGGTGGTGGCGGACTGATGCATTATTTGCTCGATCCGATCGCGTTTTCGATCGGAACGTTGCCCGTGCGCTGGTATGGGATCATTCTCGGATTCGGCGCGTTGGTGGGCTTGCTGCTGGCTGTCTCTGAGGGGAAACGGTTTCGCATCCCGTCGGATTTTTTCATGGATTTGCTGTTGATCGGCGCTCCCTCCGCCATCGTCGGAGCGCGGATCTATTATGTCGTGTTTGAATGGGAAAACTATCGGGACAACTTTGTCGACGTGTTCAAAATTTGGGAGGGCGGCATCGCCATCCACGGTGCGCTGATCGGCGCGGTGATCGCCGGCATCGTCTACACCCGGCGCAAAAAATATCCGTTCTGGCGCATCGCGGACATATGCGCGCCTTCGCTGATCGTCGGCCAAATGATCGGGCGCTGGGGCAATTTCATGAACCAGGAAGCCCACGGCGGGCCGGTGGAAGAGGCGTTTTTGCGCGATACGCTGCATCTGCCCGATTTTATTGTCGACAATATGCTGATCAACGGCGTGTATTACCATCCGACGTTTTTGTATGAGTCCGTCTGGAACTTGCTCGGGCTGCTGCTGCTGCTGTTTTTGCGCAGAAGGCCGTTTTTGCGGGCGGGAGAGCTGTTTTTCAGCTATTTGATCTGGTATTCGCTCGGGCGGTTTTTTATCGAAGGCTTGCGCACGGACAGCCTCGCGTTTGACGGCCCCGCCGGTTTGGCGTTTGCGCTGCAGGCGCTGTGGTCGCCGATGTCTTTGCTGTTCGGGCCGGAAGGGGCGCTGGAGGGCGGCAACATCCGCACCGCGCAGATGATCAGCGTGCTGATCATCATCGCTTCGCTCGTATTGCTGGTGTATCGACGCAAAGCCGGATTTGCCAATCAAAGGTATCACGACCCGATCCAGAGAGAGGGATATTTCAGCTGATGCGCCGCACGCAACGGTTTCCGGTGGAAGGGCCGAATTCGCTCTGGCAAATTTACCGCACGGTCAGCCCCTGGAAAGGCATTCGCAACTTTATCGTCATCAGCGCGATGCGCATTTGTCCTTCCCTGCGGGTGAAAAATTGGGCATACCGCCGGCTGCTCGGCATGCGCGTCGGGCGTCACGCCGCGTTCGCGCTGATGGTGATGCCGGACGTGTTTTTCCCGGAAAAAATCCGCGTCGGCGACAATACGATTATCGGCTATAACACGACGATCTTGGCGCACGAATATTTGATTCGCGAATACCGCCTCGGGGAAGTGAACATCGGCTCCAATGTGATGATCGGGGCGAACTGCACGATTTTGCCCGGCGTGACCATCGGCGACGGCGCCGTGGTGGCGGCGGGATCGGTGGTGCACAAGGATGTGCCCGCGGGCGCGATGGTCGGCGGCAATCCGCTGCGCCTGCTGCGGGCTCCGGCGGACGGAGGCGAGCCGGCCGGGAAAGATGCGGATGGACAAGGCGAGCAGCAGCGGGATGGTTAGTCCGGAGGGGGCGTACCCGTCGAGGGGTGTCCGCATGAATCGAAAGAGCACTAAGCGGACAAGCCGGACAAGTCGGGACGGACCGCGATGGTCAAAGCGTGAAGAATTCGGACGGACAGACCGCGGAGGTCCGAAACATGCAGGCAGCGGATTTCCTCGATGTTCGCCAAATCGCGTTTCCCGGTTCCGTTACGCTTAGAGTCACGACCTTTGTCTGCTCACGTATGCCCATCATGCGAAACCAAATGGGCAACGGTTTGACGGAGCATGGTTGACGCCTGCGCTCCATCGTGATAAAATGTTGAACACATACTTTAACATGGTATAGTGTTAATATATTAGAGATTTACCATATTATCATATTAGAGTATTATCTTATTAGCATATTATCAAAATAAAGCGAATCGAGAGCGACTGTGAGCAATGTGCAGCCATATTCCGGGTGCTGTGCTGTTCAAGAGGTGATGGCGGAATGACGAAACCGAAAATGTTTGAAAAACCGGCGGGCGTAAAGGATTATTTGCCGGAAGCGGCCGAGCGGCTGCGGCAGGTCGAAACCCGCGTGCTCGACTGTATGCGGCGCTGGGGGTACCGGGAAATCATCACGCCGACGCTGGAATTTTACGATACGGTGGGCGCGGCCAGCTCCACGTCGGACGCCAAGCTGTTCAAGCTGCTGGACAAACGCGGCGTGACGATGGTGCTGCGGTCGGATTTGACCGCGCCGATCGCGCGGGTGGTCGCGTCCCTGCTGAGGGATGCGCCGCTTCCGCTGCGGCTTTCATACCATGCCAACGTGTTCCGCGCCATGGAAGAGGGGGCGGGACGGGACGCCGAGTTTTACCAGACCGGCGTCGAGCTGGTCGGGGACGGCACCCCCGAGGCGGACGCGGAAGTGATCGCGCTGGCCGTCGCCTGCCTGAAGGCGGCCGGCGTCGACCGGTTCCTGATTGCGCTCGGCCACGTCGGGTTTCTGAACGGTTTGTTTCGCGAAACGCTGCGCGATTGTCCGGAGGAGGCGGAGCATGAGCTGAAAGACTGCCTGCTGCGGCGCGACCACGTCGGCTACCGGCAGCGCCTGCGCGAGCTGCCGCTTTCCGCCGAAGCGAAGGGAGATTTGGAAGGCCTGCTGCGGCTCCGGGGCGGAAAAGAAATTTGCTCCCAGGCCCGGCCGTTCACGCGCGATCCGCTCGGTTTTTCATCGCTGGATCATTTGTGCCGCGTCTTTGAAGCGCTCGAAGATTACGGCGTCAGCGAACACGTGCGGATCGATTTGACGATGATCGGCGATTTTTCCTATTATACGGGCGTTTATTTCGAAGGATACGCCGCCGATCTCGGTTTTCCGGTGGCGAGCGGCGGCCGGTACGACAATTTGCTGCGGCAGTTTGGCCGACCGGCGCCGGCGACCGGATTTGCGCTCAAGACGGACCGGATTTTGGAAGTGGTCGGCGGCCGCATCTTGGAGCGGACACGCCGCGCGCTCGTGCTGTTTGACACGGCGGGCCGAAAAGCGGCGCTGCAGTACGCCGCGCAATTGAGGAACCATGGGGGATGGGCCGTGGAAACCCGATTCCTTCCGGAGGATGAGACTTTGGAAGTGGCGCCGGAACGATTGGCGGCGCGGAATGGGGAGCGGGACGCGGCGGATGAACGTTTTGCGCCGGATGCGGCTGCGCAGAGCGGCGGGCCGGAGCGCATTCGTTTACCCGACGTAACCGCGGGCGGAACGCGCGCAGGCGCATGCCTCGTGCAAGGGGTCCGTTACGACGAGGTCATCGTGTTTGCGGAGGAGGGGAAGGCATGGCGGAAACGCTGAAAGTGGCGATGCCCAAAGGCCGCATCTATCGGCAGGCGTCGTCGCTGTTCCGCGAAGCGGGCGTCCCGGTGCCGGACGATCTGGACGATTCCCGCAAATTGATCGTTCACGTTCCGGAAGCGAACATGGAATTTATCATGGCCAAACCGGTGGATGTCCCGACGTATGTGGAGTACGGCGTCGCGGACATCGGCGTCGTCGGCAAGGACGTGCTGATGGAAGAAGCGCGCGACGTGTATGAACTGCTCGATCTCGGCATCGCGCGCTGCCGGATGTCGGTCATTGCGCTGCCGGATTGGAAACCGGCGCTTCATCCACGTGTCGCGACCAAGTATCCGCGCGTCGCTTCACAGTTTTTCCGCGAACGGGGACAGCAGGTGGAAGTCATCAAGCTGAACGGATCGATTGAGCTGGCGCCATTGATCGGGCTGGCCGACCGCATCGTCGACATGGTGGAGACCGGCCAGACGCTGCGGGAAAACGGGCTGGTCGAGCTGGAACAAATGTTTCCCATCACCAGCCGCCTGATTGCCAACCGCGTCAGCTACCGGATGAAAAACGACGCCATTCAGGCGCTATGTGACCAATTGCAGGCGGTGATTCGGATTTAGTCGATCCGGCCCCGCGGCTTTGTCACGGGAAGATTGTCCGCACAAACACGGAGCGCCCTGCCGCGTGACGGGAACCGTATGGAGCAAAAACGTATCACATGGGCAGGGTTTGCGGTGCAAATCGGAAAGGGCCGACGTTGCAGAAAAAGCGGCAGCGTTTATGCGCGAGGAGCGGTAAAACATTCGCTGCGAAAATAAACGGGGCAAGCGGTGAAGAGAACGTCTCATCGCTTATGCGCGGTCAAACGATGCTGAAGAATTTTGCAAACGGGGAGGATGAGGGTATGATCCGGGTATGGAAAGCCGGGGAATACGCTCGCGAGCGGAACGAGGATTACGGGACGCCGGAGCAGAACGAGGCGGTCAAGGAAATTATCGCCGCGGTCATCCGCGATCGGGATGAGGCCGTGCGGCATTATACGCTGAAACACGACCGCATTCGCGTGGAGCGGCTGCGCGTGGACGAGGCGGAACTGAAGGAGGCGTACGCGCAAGTCGACCGCGCGTTTCTCGACGCGCTGCGCCGGGCGGCGGACCGGATTCGCTCGTTTCACGAAAAGCAGAAACGCGTGTCGTGGATGGACCCGCGGCCGGACGGCAGCCTGCTCGGCCAGATGGTCCGCCCGCTGCGCCGGGTCGGCGTCTACGTGCCGGGCGGCACGGCCGCCTATCCGTCGTCCGTGCTGATGAACGTCATTCCCGCCAAAGTGGCCGGCGTGCCGGAAATCGTCATGGCGACGCCGCCGGGAACGGCCGGGCGGGAGGGCATCCACCCGCACATTTTGGTCGCCGCCGCCGAGGCCGGCGTGACGGAAGTTTACCGCGTCGGCGGAGCGCAGGCGATCGCCGCGATGGCGTACGGCACGGAGTCGATCCGCCCGGTGGACAAAATTTGCGGTCCGGGCAACATTTACGTGGCGCTCGCCAAACGGTACGTATACGGTGTCGTCGACATCGACAGCATCGCGGGCCCGACGGACATCACCGTGCTGGCGGACGACAGCGCCGACCCCCGCTATGTGGCCGCCGACCTGCTGTCGCAGGCCGAGCACGACGAAATGGCGACGGCGATTCTGGTCACGGACAGCGAAACGCTCGCTTCCGCCGTCCGGGCGGAACTGGAGCGCCAGCTGGCGGCGCTGCCGCGGCAGGCGATCGCCCGCGCGTCGCTGGAACGCAACGGCGCCATTTTGATCGCCGACAGCCTGGAGGAAGGCGTCGCGGCCGTCAACCGCATCGCGCCCGAACATCTGGAGATTTTGACGCGCAACCCGCTCGAATGGCTGCCGCGGATCGAAAACGCCGGCGCCGTCTTCCTCGGGCCGTACAGTTCGGAACCGGTCGGCGACTATTATGCCGGGCCGAACCATATTTTGCCGACCAACGGCACGGCGCGGTTTTCGTCCCCGCTCAGCGTGGACGATTTCGTCAAAAAATCCAGCGTGATCGCGTACAGCCGGCAGGCGCTCTTGGACAGCGCCCGTGACATCATGGTGTTGGCCCGCGCTGAAGGATTCGAGGGCCATGCGCGCGCGATCGAAGTCCGATTGGAGAAAGAAGGGGGAGCCGAATGAGCGAACAAGCGCAAGGACGCACCGCCGCCATCACCCGTACGACGAAGGAAACGGACATCCGGCTGTCGCTGAACGTCGACGGGACCGGCGAAGCGAAACTGGAAACGGACGTGCCGTTTCTCAACCACATGCTCGATTTGTTTGCCCGCCACGGGCTGTTTGACCTGGAGGTGGAAGCCAAGGGCGACATCGACATCGACGACCATCATACGGTGGAAGATATCGGCATCTGCCTCGGCGCGGCGCTGCGGGAGGCGCTCGGCGACAAAAAGGGCATTCGACGCTACGCGAGCGTCTTTGTGCCGATGGACGACACGCTCGCCCAGGTGATCGTCGATCTCTCCAACCGCCCGCATTTCGAACTGCGCGGGACGCCGTTTCCGGCGCAGCAGGTCGGCAGTTTCGCCGTGGAACTCGTGCACGAATTTTTGTGGAAGCTGGCGCTGGAGGCGCGCATGAACCTGCATGTCATCGTGCATTACGGCATCAATACGCACCACATGATCGAAGCGGTGTTCAAGGCGCTCGGCCGGGCGCTGGATGAGGCGACCTCGATCGATCCGCGCGTGCAGGGCGTTCCGTCCACGAAGGGAGTGCTGTAAGGTGATCGCGGTCATCGACTACGGAATGGGCAATCTGCACAGCGTCACCAAGGCGGTCGAACGGCTCGGTTACGAGCCGATGGTAACCGCCGCCCCCAACCGTATCATGGAGGCGGAGGCGGCCATTTTGCCCGGCGTCGGCGCTTTCGGCGACGCGATGGATCAGTTGCGGGCGACCGGGCTCCGCGAGACGATTTTGCGGTATGCGGAGTCCGGACGGCCGCTGCTCGGCATTTGTCTCGGCATGCAGCTGTTGTTTTCCAGCAGCGAGGAACACGGCGCGCATGAAGGGCTCGGGCTGCTGCCGGGCAGGGTCGTGCGCCTTTCCGGCGGCGTGAAGGTGCCGCACATGGGCTGGAACCGGCTGCTGAAACAACGCGACGACGCGATTTTTGCGGATTGGCGGGAAGAGCACGCCTATTACGCGTATTTTGTCCATTCCTATCACGTGCTGGCGGATCGCGCGGAGGACGTTCTCGCCGTGACGGATTACGGCCGGCCGGTGACCGCGGTCGTCGGAAGGGGCCGGGTGTACGGCATGCAGTTCCATCCGGAAAAAAGCGGCTCCGACGGCATGAAGCTGCTGGCCAACTTTCTCCGGTTGAGCCGCGCGGAGGCGCCGGTGCGGCCGTCGGCCGCCGAATAGCGCAGGCGCGCCGCGCCGGGGCGGATTTGGATCGTGACCAAGAGAAGGAGGACGCCGATGTCATCGTTTACGATTTATCCCGCCATCGACATTCGCGGCGGAAAATGCGTAAGGCTCGTACAGGGCGACTACAACCGGGAGACGGTGTTTCACGAACAGCCGCTGGAAGTGGCGAAGCGGTGGAAGGAACTGGGCGCCGAATGGATCCACCTCGTCGATCTCGACGGAGCCAAAGCGGGGCGTCCGGTCAATGACGGCGTCATAGCCGACATTGCCGCCGGCGTCGGCATTCCGGTGCAGGTGGGCGGCGGATTGCGCCGGCGCGAGGACGTCGAGCGGCTGTTCGCCGCGGGGGTGTCGCGGGTCATTCTCGGTACGGCGGCCATCGAGGACCGCGCCTTTGTGGAAGAAGTGCTGCGCGAATACGGGGAACGCGTGGCCATCGGCATCGATGCCCGCGACGGCATGGTGGCGACGAGAGGCTGGCTGGAAACGTCCGCGGTCAGGGCGGAGGAATTGGCCGAAGAGCTGGCGGAAAAAGGCGCGCGCACGTTTATTTTTACGGACATTTCCCGCGACGGCATGATGAAAGGACCGAACGTGGAAGCGGCGGTGCGCCTCGCCGAGGCGAGCGGCCAATCGGTCATCGCTTCCGGCGGGGTCAGCAGCTACGACGATCTGAGAGCGCTGGCCGCCTGCGCGGGACGCGGCATTGCCGGCGCCATCGTCGGCAAGGCGCTGTACACCGGCAGCATCGAGCTGGACAAGGCGTTGAAGGTCGTTGCGGAGGCGGCGGACGGAACGTTTTCGGAAAAATCCGAATGATGGAGGGGGAAACCGACATGCTGACCAAGCGCATCATCCCGTGCCTGGACGTGAAGGACGGCCGCGTCGTGAAAGGCGTCAATTTCGTGCAGTTGCGCGACGCGGGCGATCCGGTGGAACTGGCGGCCCTGTACGATCGCGAAGGCGCGGACGAGCTCGTGTTTCTCGACATTTCCGCGTCGCACGAAGGAAGGCAGACGATGGTCGACGTCGTGCTGCGGACGGCGGCGGAAATTTCCATTCCGTTCACGGTGGGCGGAGGCATCGCCAGCGTCGACGACATGAAGCGGATCTTGCGCGCCGGGGCGGACAAAATCGGCATCAATACGGCGGCGGTGCGCGATCCGAAGCTGATTTCGGAAGGCGCCCGCAAGTTCGGCTCCCAATGCATTGTGGTGGCGATTGATGCCAAATACAATGCGGAGTGGGGAGAGTGGGAAGTGTACACCCACGGCGGGCGGAAAGCGACGGGCATCAAGGCGCTGGAATGGGCGGCGAAAGTGGAACGGCTCGGCGCCGGGGAAATTTTGCTGACGAGCATGGATGCGGACGGCACCAAAAACGGATTCGATGTGCCGCTTACGGCGGCGGTCGCGGAGCGGGTCGGCATCCCGGTCATCGCTTCGGGAGGCGCGGGTACGGTCGACCATTTTGTCGACGTGTTGACCAAAGGCGGCGCGGATGCCGCTTTGGCGGCGTCTATTTTCCATTATAAAGAAATGACGATACGGGAAGTGAAGCAGCGTTTGCGGGAAAAAGGAGTGGAAGTGCGGTGAGCAACGCGAATCAACTGGAGCCGATGGCGCAAGGCGGGCAGGGCAATGTGGACAACGCCGAGCCAAAAGGCGCCGCAGTCGCGAATGCGCCGACAACCGGCGGACTGCCGGCCGGCGTGGAGGAACGGATCGGAAAGCTGCGGTGGGACGAACGCGGGCTCGTTCCCGCCGTCGTGCAGGACGCGGTCAGCAAAGACGTGCTGATGGTCGCGTACATGAGCAAAGAGTCTTTGGCCAAAAGTCTGGAAACGGGGGAAACCTGGTTCTGGAGCCGTTCCCGCGGTTCGCTCTGGCATAAGGGGGAAACGTCCGGGAACGTCCAGCGCATTCAAGCGATCCGGTACGACTGCGACGCGGACACGCTGCTCGTGCTGGTGGAACCGGCGGGACCGGCGTGCCATACCGGGAAATACAGCTGTTTTTACCAAGAGCTCACCGCTCCCGCGGAAAGCTCCGATACCGGGTCGAACGCCGCGGCGACAAGTGACGCGAAGGAAACGCGGCAAGCCGCCGTTTCGGGTCATGACCGGTTTGCGATCTTGTCCAAGTTGGAATCGGTCATCGCCGCGCGCGAGGCGGAACGGCCGGAAGGAGCTTATACCACGTACCTGTTCGACAAAGGCGTCGACAAGATTTTGAAAAAAGTCGGGGAAGAAGCCGCCGAAGTGATTATCGCCGCCAAAAACCGCAGCGCGGACGAACTTCGCTACGAGGCGAGCGACCTGTTGTTCCACCTGCTCGTGCTGCTGCGCGAACAGAAGCTGCCGCTGGACGAAGTGCTCGCGGAACTCGCCCGCCGCCATGCCGCCCCGAAAAAAACGGAGTGAAGCGAATGCTGATCGACTATCATACCCATCATGAGCGCTGCGGCCATGCGGAGGGGCGTCTTGAAGATTACGTGAAAAAAGCGATCGAACTCGGATTCGGCCAAATCGGGTTGTCCGACCACATGCCGCTTTTGCACGTCGATCCCGCTGCCTATTATCCCGGCATGGCGATGCCGATGGAAATGCTGCCCGAGTATGTCGAGGAATGTTTCGCCCTGAAAGAGAAATACAAGGGGCAGATCGACGTGCGCGTCGGCCTGGAAGGCGACTACATTGAAGGATTCGAAGAAGAGATCGAGCGCATTGTCACCGCATACCCGTGGGATTACGTGATCGGATCGGTGCATTTTCTCGGCGACTGGGACATTTCCGACTCCCGCCAGCTGCACCGGTGGGAAGGCCGCGACCGGTACGAGGTGCATGAAACCTACTACCGGTATGTGAAGCAGGCGGCGCGCACGGGTTTTTACGATTTTATCGGACATTTCGACGTCATCAAGCGATTCGGATATTTGCCGGAACAAGATCCGTGGCCGCTCCAGAAAGAAGCGCTCGACGCCGTGCGCGAAGCGGGAGCGGCCATCGAGCTGAACGCGTCGGGCTTGCGCATGCCGGCGGCCGACATGTTCCCGGACCGGCGCGTGCTCGAATATTGCCTGGCGTCGGGCATTCCGGTGACGGTCGGATCGGACGCGCACCATCCCGACCGGGTGGGGCAATTTCTCGATAAGGCCAGGGAGACGCTGAAGGAAGTCGGGTTTGCCCAGCTGGCGACGTTTGAAAAGCGCCGGCGCATCATGATCGATTTGTAGGGCGGGCATCGGCTGTTCCGGTTCCTGCAATTGGCAGCCGTTCGTGGAAAAGGCGGGGAAACCTATGGTATACTGGGAATGATTCCGAGACAGGAAATCGAGCGGAGTGGAGGTGCCTTGCGCATTGGATAACAAAAAGCGTCTGATCAAAAGACCGCGAAACCGCAAAGTGATCGCTCTGAGCATGGATGCCGCGTTTTTCTTCGAAAGAGCGGTGGAGTCGCTCGACCGGTATCGCTATGACAAGGCATTGAAATATTTTCGCCGCGCCGCCGAATACGACCCGGACAACCCGGTCAATTATTTCAACATTGCCGGCATTTTGTCCGAAATGGGCAATTTCGAGGAATCGAACCAGGTGCTCCGCCAAATTCTCGATCGTTTCAGCCGGGAGCTGACGGAGTGCTATTTTTATATGGCCAACAACTACGCGAACATGGAACTGTTCGAACAGGCCGAACAGGCGCTGGCGCGCTATCTCGAAGAGGATCCCGACGGCATTTACCTCGAGGAATCGGAAGAAATGCTGGAATTTCTCAGCATGGAGCTGAATCGTCCGGTTCAAATCCGAAATATTAAGAGCAGGGAAGAATTTTTTCAGCACGATCGCGCCAGAGGGCTGCTGGAGGACGGGAAATTTGCCGAAGCGGTACGACTGTTGGAGAAAATTGTCCGCAAGCATCCCGGCTTCACCGCCGCGCGCAACAACCTGGCCTTGGCGTACTACTACACGGGACAGATCGACCGATGCCTGCAGACGATCGACGACGTGCTGCGCCAGGAACCCGGCAACATTCACGCCATGTGCAATCTGGCGATCGTATACAAACATACCGGCCAGCTCGAACCGCTGCGCCGCGTGAAAGATCGGCTGGCCAGGACGGTTCCGTTCCAGCCGGATCACCTGTTCAAGCTGGCGACGACGATGGGCATTTTGGAAGAACACGAACTCGCCTACAGGCATTTTCGCCGGTTGATCCGCAAAGAGGGGCATGCCGACCCGTTTTTGTATCATTACGCCGCCGCGGCGGCGTGCAACACCGGCAGAATCGCGATTGCGCTGAAATACTGGAGAGAAGCGGAAAAGCTGGATCCCGACTCGCCCGTGCCCAAGTTTTACATCCGTTATGTGGAGCCGTGGGCCTTGACGGAGTCTTCGGACAGCGGTTCGGCTCTCCTCGTCTCCATGAAGGATACGGCGTCGAAGGAACCGGCAAATAAGAAATCGGCGTCGCAGCCGCAAGCGGCTTCCGAGGATTCGGTTCCCCGGGCGCATTATCACTATGCGCTGCCCTTTGAGGAGTCGTTGCGGCGCATGAATGCCCGCGACGGAAAGCCGGAGGACGAATGGCGGCGCGATCCGCTCTTGCGGGCGTCGCTGTTGTGGGCGCTGCGCCACGGCGGCGGGCACGAGAAACTGACGGCGATCAAGGCGATCGGCAAGGACCATGATCCGGAACTGGAAGCGGAATTGCGCCGGTTGTTGACGCTGGCGGCCGAGGACGATTATCTCAAACGCGTCGCCGTGCTCGGGCTGCGGCGGATGGGCGTCAAGGACGCGCTGGAAGCGGTCCTCGACGGCAAGAAAGTGCGCATCGAGGCGGACGCGGTCACCGCGAGCCTCCCCGTCTGGCTGGACGTGTGGCAGCAGGTGATGGATGCGGCGCTGTGCCGCATGGGCGAGCGGTACGACATGATTCAGCAGCACGACCTGCAAATTTTGTGGGTGGAATATTTGTCCCGCACGTATCCGGCCATCCCGCGCATGGTGAAGCCGGAGGCGTGGGCGGCGGCTTTGGAATATTTGACGGCGAAAATGCACCGCCGCGCCATTTCGTTCCGCGACGTGTCGGACCGTTACAGCGTGTCGGTGTCCACCGTGCGCAAAAACGTGGAGCGCATCGACGAACGCTGCGGCGTTCGGGAGAAGATGAAAGCCGTGTTTCCGCATTTTCAGGGAAAGTTGTAGCGGAGCGGCTTCGTTCGGCGGTGGGTTCATTCTCAACGAAGGGGAGGATACTATGCGCAAAACGATCGTCATCGGCACCGGACCGGCCGGGCTGACGGCCGCCATATATCTGGCACGCGCCAACCTGAATCCGCTGGTCATCGAAGGGATGGAGCCGGGCGGACAGCTGACGACCACGACGGAAGTGGAAAATTTTCCGGGGTTTCCCGAAGGCATCATGGGCCCGGAACTGATGGACAACATGCGCAAGCAGGCGGAACGTTTCGGCGCCGAATTCATGAACGGCTGGGTGAACAAAGTGGATCTCGGCAAACGGCCGTTTACGCTGGAAGTGGAAGGCCACGGCACGCTGCAGGCGGAGACGCTGATCGTGTCCACCGGCGCTTCGGCCAAGCTGCTCGGCATTCCCGGCGAAAAGGAAAACATCGGCCGCGGCGTCAGCACCTGCGCCACCTGCGACGGATTCTTTTTCCGCAACAAGAAGCTGATCGTCGTCGGCGGCGGCGATTCGGCGATGGAAGAAGCGAATTTCCTCACGCGCTTCGCCACGGAAGTGCGCGTCGTACACCGGCGCAATGAGCTGCGCGCGTCCAAGATTATGCAGGAGCGGGCGCGCAGCAATCCGAAGATCACGTGGAGCCTCAACAAGACGCCGCTCGAAGTGCTGGCGGGCGACCAAGGCGTCACCGGGTTGAAAGTTCGCGACAACGCGACCGGCGCCGAAGAAATCATCGAGACGGACGGCATTTTCGTGGCGATCGGCCACCGGCCGAACACCGCTTTTCTCGGCGGCCAGTTGGAGACGGACGCGCTCGGCTACATCGTCGTCAAGCCGGGCACGACGCAGACGAGCGTCGCCGGCGTGTTCGCCTGCGGCGACGTGCAGGATCCCGTGTACCGTCAGGCGATCACCGCGGCGGGCACCGGATGCATGGCCGCGCTCGAGTGCGAGCGGTTCCTGGAAGGCAGCATGACGCACGACTGGAGCCACGCCGTATAATGGTCGTTGTTGATCTCCATGATGTCGATCGTTACACCTTTAGACAGGTGCGATACGAGCCGTCCCTACTCCTATTGGTGATAAAGGACGGCGTTTCGCCGGCGAACCTTCGGGAGCGATTCCCGGAGGTTTTTTTATCGGCGGAATGGACGAAAATGCGCGGGATGCGACCGTAAAACGATATGGCCGGCGACGTTCCGAAAAGCGCGAAGGGACGGCGTTTCCTTCACTTGACCTGCCCGGCGCGCTTGGCGTATAGTGATAACGGAAGTGTATAACGATGGAGTGTGCCCATCGACACAGAGGTGACAATTGGTGACGAGTTCCATCTATGTCGGCATTGATCTTGGAGGAACCGCGATCAAGGCGGGTTTGTGCGACGCTTCGGGAACATTGCTGCGGTCCGCGGAAGGGCCCACCGGCGCGGAAAACGGAGCCCAGGCCGTCATTGACAATATCGTTGCGATCGTGCGAAAGCTGGTGCAGGACGCGGGTTACGAATGGGATCAGGTGGCCGGCATCGGCGCCGGCATTCCCGGTTTCATGAACATTCGCGAAGGCGTCGTGCTCCTGTCCCCGAATTTGCGCTGGAACGATGTGCCGGTCAAGCGGCTTTTGGAAGAACGGCTGGGCAAACCGGTGCGAATCAACAACGATGCCAATGTGGCCGCGCTCGGCGAAGTGTGGAGCGGTGCCGGCGCGGGGAGAAAAAATGTCGTCTGTTTCACCTTGGGAACCGGTGTCGGCGGAGGCATCATCATAAACGGAAAAATTTATGAGGGCGCGGCCGGCATGGCCGGCGAGCTCGGACATATCCAGATTGTGCCGGATCTGGAAGCGGTTCAGTGCGGCTGCGGCCAAACCGGCTGTCTCGAAACGGTTTCTTCGGCCACCGGCATTGTGCGCATGGCGAACGACGCGGTGGAGCGCGGCGACCGGACCAGCCTGGCGCTTTTGGAAACGATCACCGCCAAGGACGTGTTCGACGCGGCCAAATCCGGAGACGAAGCCGCGCTGCGCATAGTCCAGCGCGCGGCGTATTATCTCGGCAGGGCGATGGCGGCGCTTGCGGTCATTCTCAACCCCGAGCGGTTCATTATCGGCGGCGGCGTGTCGAAGGCGGGCGATATTTTGTTCAACGTCGTCCGCGAGAATTTCGAGAAGTATACGCCGGCGGCCAGCCGCCAGGGCGTGGACATCGTTCCGGCGCAGCTGGGCAACGACGCGGGCGTAGTGGGCGCCGCCGGATTGGGACTGTACTCCGATCAGGAATAAGGCGTAAACGGCGGACTTGATGCAAGCAAGGGGGAGCGACCATGGAACGTTCGGAACCTTTGGCCAAACTGGTCATTATCACCGGCATGTCGGGTGCCGGGAAGACCATCGCGGTTCAAAGCTTGGAAGATCTCGGCTATTTTTGCGTAGACAATCTTCCCCCGGTGCTGATTCCCAAATTTGCCGAATTGATCGAGCAGTCGCAGGGACGGATCGGCAAGGTCGCGCTCGTGATCGATTTGCGCGGCCGCGAATTTTTTGACGCCCTGTTCGAGTCGCTCAACTATTTGCGCGAACATTACACGTTAAAATTCGATATTCTGTTTCTGGACGCGACGGATGAAGTGCTCGTGCAGCGGTACAAGGAAAGCCGCCGCCGCCATCCGCTGGCGCATGACGGGCTTCCTCTCTCCGGCATTCGGCTCGAACGGAAAATGCTGGAGGAACTGAAAGGCATGGCCACGCAGGTCATCGATACGAGCAACATCAAGCCTTCCCAGCTGAAGGAACGCATCGTCCACCATTTTGCGAGCGCCAATTCGAACCGCCTGACCGTTCACATCATTTCCTTCGGGTTCAAGTACGGCATTCCGATCGACGCGGACCTGATTTTTGACGTGCGGTTTTTGCCGAATCCGCATTATGTGGAGAACTTGCGTCCGCTCACGGGGCAGGACGCCGCCGTTTATGAATATGTCATGAAATGGCCGGAAACGCAGGAGTTTTTGCAAAAAACGCTCGATCTCGTCCAGTTTTTGCTGCCGCATTACGCCCGGGAAGGGAAAAGCCAGGTCGTCATCGGCATCGGCTGCACCGGCGGCAAACATCGTTCGGTCGCCGTCAGCGAATATTTGGGCAAGACGCTGGGCAGCAGCGAGTCGGAAACCGTTCGCGTCAGCCATCGCGATGCGGAACGGTAGCGGAACACCGTCCGACGAAGGCCGTCGGCCGAAGGCGTGATTGATCGGGGAGAGCGGAACAAAGACTAGGGGTGAGGATATGCGCCGTGGAACCGAAAGGGGCCGTCTGCCGCGCGTGGTCGTGATGGGCGGCGGCACCGGGTTGTCGGTGATGCTCAGGGGATTGAAACAAAAACCGCTGCACCTCACCGCGATTGTCACCGTCGGGGACGACGGCGGCAGTTCCGGCATTCTGCGTACGGAACTGCAGATGCCGCCGCCGGGCGATATCCGCAACGTGCTGATTGCGCTCGCGGACGCCGAACCGCTCTTGTCCAAAGTGCTGCAGTACCGGTTTCCCGCGGGAACCGGGCTGGCCGGGCACACGCTCGGCAATTTGCTGCTCGCCGCCATGACGGAAATTACCGGCGATTTCGTCCGCAGCGTCAAGGAAGTGAGCAAGGTGCTGGCGGTGCGGGGGCAGGTGCTGCCGGCGGCGGACCGGGCGATCGTGCTGCGGGCGGAATTGGAGGACGGCCGGGTGATCGTCGGCGAATCCAACATTCCGAAGGCGGGCGGCCGCATCCGGCGCGTGTGGATCGATCCTCCCGAGGCGAGGCCGCTCGACGAGGCGCTCGAAGCGATTCGCCGGGCGGACGCGATCGTGATCGGCCCGGGAAGCCTGTACACGAGCATTGTTCCGACGCTGCTCGTTCCCGGCATCAGCCGCGCGGTGGCGGAGGCGAGCGCGGTCAAAATTTTTGTGTGCAACGTGATGACGCAGCCCGGCGAAACGGACGGTTACGCGGCGAGCCACCATGTGGAAGCGATCGTCCGCCATGCCGGGGAGCGGCTGTTCGACTGCGTGATTGTCAACAACGGCGAAATTCCCGCGGACGTGCTGCGGCAATACGCGGAACAAGGCGCCGCGCCGGTGCTTCCGGACGAGGACAACCTCATTGCCGCCGGGTGCCGCGTGGTGGCCGACAAGCTGTTTCGCATCAGCACCTATTTGCGGCATGACGCCGTCCGATTGAGCGAACATATCGTCCGGCTGACGGACGACTTTTTGGCGAGTAAGAGGTGATCCCGTTGTCGTTCGCCGGACAGACCAAAAAAGAACTGACGATGATCGAAGTGACGCCCTGCTGCGCAAAGGCGGAATTGTCGGCCCTGATCCGGATGAACGGAACGGTGCAAGTCTCCAGTCAGCGGATGGTGCTGGACATTTCCACGGAGAACGCGGCGATCGCCAGACGCATATACATGCTGCTGAAAAATCCGTTTCAGATTCATGCCGAACTGTTGGTCCGCAAAAAAATGCGGCTGAAAAAAAACAACGTGTATATCGTGCGGGTGCCGACCAATGTCGATTCGCTGCTGCGGGAATTGAAAATCGCCGATGAGCGGTTTCAGTTTTCCGACCGCATCGATCCGTCGCTGATCCGTCAGCATTGCTGCCGGCGCGCCTATCTTCGCGGCGCTTTTCTCGCCGGCGGCTCGGTCAACAATCCCGAAGGGTCTTCCTATCATCTCGAAATCGCGTCCATGTACAGCGAACACTGCCAGGAACTGTGCAAGCTGGCCAACCGGTTTCGGCTGAACGCCCGCTGCATCGAGCGCAAAAAAGGTTTTGTGCTGTACATCAAGGAAGGCGAGAAAATCATCGAGTTTTTGAACATCATCGGCGCTCATCAGGCGCTGCTGAAATTTGAAGACGTGCGGATCATGCGCGACATGCGCAATTCCGTCAACCGCATCGTCAACTGTGAAACGGCCAACCTGAACAAAACGATCGGGGCGGCCATGCGGCAAATCGAAAATATCAAACTGCTGCAGCGGGAAATCGGTCTGGAAAACTTGCCGGAAAAACTGAGGGAGGTGGCCGAAATCCGGCTTCGCCATCCGGATATCAACCTGACGGAAGTCGGAGAGATGCTGGGCGGCACGGTCAGCAAGTCCGGCGTCAATCACCGGCTGCGGAAAATCGATGAAATGGCGGAAAGACTGCGCGCGGCCATGGCGGCCCCATCCGGAACGGAACCGCGGGAAACGCAGGGGAAGTCGCGCTAGTTTCCTTTGTGTAATAATGGTATAATAATGGAAATCGAATGCAGTTGAATTGCAGCGCTCTACATTACCGAGTTGGGGGGTATGGTTTATGGCAAGACGCCCGGTGGTCGTTCGTCTCAAGACGGGCCTGCATGCGCGGCCGGCGGCATTGTTCGTACAGGAAGCCAACAAATTTTCCTCGGAAATTTTTGTTGAGAAGGACGATAAAAAGGTCAATGCCAAGAGCATCATGGGAATCATGAGCCTCGCGATCAGCAGCGGCACGGAAGTGACGCTCAGCGCGGAAGGGTCCGACGCGGAGCAGGCGGTCGCGGCGCTGGCCGAACTGGTCAGCAAGGAAGAACTGGAAAATACGTAAAAACAAGAAGCTTCCGGTCCGGAAGCTTTTTTTCACGGAAACGGCCAAGTTGGTGCAACATGGACGGCCGCTGCGGCGTCTGGTAGATGAAGAACATTTCCTAATTAGGAAAGGGGGATCTTTTCCCATGGCAATTGGCAGAAAATATGGTTTGCCGCTGCTGGTTGCGCTGCTGCTCGCCGTGACGTTCATCGTGGCGTTGAATGCGCTTAAGCCTTCCGACGGCGGGAATGTTGCGCTCGCGGCGGAAGCGGGGTCCGAGCGGAGAACCGTCACGGTTTCGGGCACGGGTGAAGTGAAAGCGGATCCGGACGTCGCCTATTTGTCGTTCGGCGTCCAAACCCGGGCGGAAACGGCGGATCGGGCGCAGGAGGACAACGCCAAAATTTTTGCGGCAGTGAAAGCGGTGCTGGGCAACACGTACAAGATTCCGGACAAAGACATCCGGACGACCGGTTTTTCCGTGTATCCCGAATATTCGTACGCCGAGCGGGAAGCGCCGAAAATCACCGGCTATGTCGCGACGCACATGGTAGAGGTCACTTACCGGAAACTGGATGAAATCGGAGCGCTGCTGGACGCGGTGTCCAAGGCGGGCGCGAACCAGATCAACAACGTCCGGTTCGACACGGAAAATGCGGAGCAATTCGAGCTGGAAGCGATGAAGAAAGCGATGGCCAACGCCCGCAAGAAAGCGGAGACGCTCGCCGCCGCCGAGAACCGGAGGATCAAGGACGTCGTGCACATTTCCGAATCGGATGTGCGGTTGAACCCGGTGTTTGCCGATTACGGCGCGGCGAACAAGATGGCCGCCGACAGCGCCGGCACGTCGATTTCCCGGGGAGAAATTACGATTACGGCCCGGGTATCGGTGCAGTACGAAATGTAGGAGAAGGTTACGCGTAACGCGCAGTGGCTGCTCATGCCCCGCCGATGTGGCGGGGATTTTTTTGCGCAAATAATAAGACAGGGCGGCGATTCCTCGCCGCCCTGTCCGCGTTCCCGATTTTCCGACACACGGTTGGTGGTAAGCTATTCTCTTACACTTTTTCAATGACCTGGTCGATGATGCCGTAGTTTTTCGCTTCTTGAGCGGTCATGAAATAATCGCGGTCGGTGTCTTTCTCGATGCGATCCAACGGCTGGCCGGTGCGCTCCGACAAGATTTTGTTCAACCGGTCGCGCAGCTTGAGGATGCGCTTGGCGCGAATTTCGATATCGGTAGCCTGCCCTTCGGCGCCGCCGAGCGGCTGGTGAATCATCACTTCGCTGTTCGGCAGCGCAAACCGTTTGCCCTTGGCGCCGGCGGCCAACAGAAATGCGCCCATGGATGCCGCCAGTCCGACACAGATGGTGGACACGTCGGGTTTGATGTATTGCATCGTGTCATATATCGCCATGCCGGCCGGGATCGATCCGCCAGGGCTGTTGATGTACAGATGAATGTCCTTGTCCGGATCTTCCGCCGCAAGGAACAGCATTTGCGCAATGACGGTGTTGGCGACGACGTCGTTGATCGGCGTGCCGAGAAAAATGATGCGGTCTTTCAGCAGCCGGGAATAAATGTCATACGCGCGTTCGCCGCGATTGGTCTGTTCAACGACCACCGGAATGTAGCTCATAGCCTGCCTCCTCCGGCACTTGGCGTGCCATTTGATCGGTATTTGTACTATATCATACTACAGCGGCACACTAAAGGTCAAGAAAGGTCAAACTTAGGATAAAAATAAACGCGCTCGCAAGGAATCGAACCTTGATCTCAGGCTCCGGAGGCCTGCGTCATATCCATTGGACCACGAGCGCATAGTGTAGAAATCAGCAGCAAAAATCATTATAAGCGATTCGCATGAAAAAATCAATAGCTGAGCCCGACAATCGCTGGGTCCGGCGATGTGCCCGGCGATTGCCGCGTCGACCGGCATCCCGAGCCAATCGGACGCTCTAAAGCCCGAGCGCTGGGCGGAGCCGGAAAGCCGGCCGTTGGCCGGCCGGCCTTTGAGCGATGCATGTGTCGCCCGGAACCGCTCCGTCCGTGGAGAGGCGTGCGGACGCGGACGGGCTAGTTGCCCGTCCTAAAGCCTGAACACCGCGGATTTTTGTTTCAGCGTGTCGGCGCCGCTCTTCAACAATTCGGAAGAGGCGGCGATTTCCTGCATGACGCCCGTCTGTTCCTGCGCCGCCTGCGCCACGCGCCGAACCCCGTCCGAAATTCGGGCGGAGATGTTCCGGATTTCGCTGGCGTCCGTGAAAATTTGGCCGATGCGCTGCGACTGGTTCTCGATGACGGAGATGATTTGACGCAGCACGACCGCCGCCTGCTGCACCGACTCCGTCATTTCCGCCAATGCGTGTTCCATGTTTTCGCCCAAATCGGACTGCTGTTTCACCGCGGCCGCCTGATCGCCGATTTGTTCGACCACGCGGTTGACTTCCGTCTGCGCTTGCACGACGAGCTTGCGGATGCTTTCCGCCGCTTCCGCGCTGTGCGCGGCCAATTTGCGGATTTCATGGGCGACGACGTCGAAGCCGAGCCCGCTGTCGCCCGAACGCGCCGCTTCGATGGAGGCGTTCAGCGCCAGCAGCTGCGTCTGGTTGGCAATTTCTTCGACCCACTGCGAAATTTTGCCGATTTCCTGCGCGTTGTGATCGAGATTGTCGGCAATGGCGCGGGTATTTTCGCTGACCGCGGCAACGGACCGCATATGGTTCAGCATGTCGCGCACGACCGCGCCGGTCGTCTCCAGGCGCTTCACCATCTTGTCGGCCAGTTCCAACCCGCGTCTTGCTTCGGTGCTGGCCGAGGCGGACGCTTCCGCGATTTGGCCGAACGCTTCCACCGTCATTTCCGTAAACTTGGCTTGATGTTCCGCACCTTCGGCAATCTCTGTAATCGTTTCCGCAATCGTTTCCGTTTGGTGCGCCGCGTCCTGCAGCGCGGTGTTCAGGCTGGATGCGCCGCGGTCCGTCTCGGCGGCGTGGGCGCTCATGTCCATGATGGAACTGCGCAAATTGTTCAGCATCAGCCCGAACGTTTCATGCAGTTTCTTGATTTCATCGTTCGCCCGGTATTCGGGAACGTTCACTTTCAAATTTCCTTTCGCGACTTCCTCCGTCTGCGCCGTCAGCCGTACGAGCGGCTGGATGACGTAACGCGCCGCCAGCCAACCCAGCACGCACGTCCACAAAATGCCGAGCATCAGCACGATGCTGATATACAGCCAATCCGCCATCTCCGGCGCGATCATCGGCTTCAACACAAAAATAAAAAAGGCGCTTGTCCCATAGGTGACGGCCGAAACGGCAAACAGCCCGAGCACCGCTTTTTTCGTCAACCCCAGTTTCATCCGGCAGCCCCCTCTTCCAGTTGATCTTGTCCGCTAATTCCCATTATACGTTTGATTATAAGAAAAATCATCCAAAATCGTTGTGAATCATGTCACATTTTGGCATTCGGGACGTTCATTTGTGCAATGGAATTCGCAAAATGTGGGAATATATGTAAAGGCGATCGAAAAATCGAGGTAGAACATGCAATTTGCAACTGTCGGCGCGAACCGCACAATAACACCGGCACAATGAACACTTGCAAAGTTACGAAAAACGTCATAAAATAGTACGTATCCAGCGGGACGAAAAATGTTTACGAGGGACATAAAATGTCCCGCTGAACATCTGCCGGTCAGGAGATGTTATGAACAAGATCATCGACATTCAATCCCGGCTGCTGCCCGATTTGATGCGCGTGTTGAAGACGAGGCACGCGATCTTGCGGCACATTCGCCACTCCGGCGTCATCGGCCGCAGGGCGCTGGCGGCGTCGCTGCAGATGACGGAGAGAGTGCTGCGCGGCGAGCTCGATTTTTTGAAAGGGCAGGGGTTTCTCGAGGCGGAGCAGGCGGGCATGCGGTTGACCGAAGCGGGACTCCGGCTGCTGGATGAGATGGAGCCGCTGGCGGCCGAATTGTTCGGCCTGCACGATCTGCAGGAAAACCTGAGGCGTACGTTTGGGTTGCGGGAAGTGGTCATCGTCCCCGGCGACGCGGATCAATCCGCGTTTGTCAAAAACGAATTGGGCCGGGCGGGCGCCGCCGTAATCCGCAAATACGCGTCTCCGAACGACGTCGTCGCCGTCGCCGGCGGTTCCACCATGGCGCAGGTGGCGGAGTATTTGTCGCCGTCCGCTTCGCTGAAGGATTGCCTGTTCGTTCCGGCTCGCGGCGGCCTCGGGGAGACGGTCGAACTGCAGGCGAATACGATCGCGTCGATGATGGCCAAGCGCACCGGCGGAGAGTACCGGCTGCTTCACGTCCCCGATCATCTGGGCGAGGAAGCGTACCAGTCGCTCATGCAGGATGCGAGCATCCGCGAGATCGTGGAAGTGATCCGGCGCGCGCGGATGGTCGTGCACGGGATCGGCGACGCCGCGGTGATGGCCAAACGGCGGAAAGCGGGGGAACCGTTTCTGCGCACGCTGGCTGAACGGGGAGCGCTCGCGGAAGCGTTCGGCTACTATTTCAACGCCGAGGGCGATATCGTGCTCCACATCCCGACCGTGGGCCTGCGCATCGAGGACATCCGGCGCACGGAAATCGTCATCGCCGTCGCCGGCGGGATGAGCAAAGGGAAGGCCATCGCGGCGGTGCTGGCGTTCGGCCATGAGGACGTGCTCGTCACCGACGAGGCGGCCGCGCGCACGATTTTGGAAGCGGCGGAAAGACTCCGCTCCGGCCCGGAAAACGGGATTGACGGGATTGACGAAACAGGGAAACCGAAACGTCTTGACTGGGAATCTTAACGGCGAATCCCCAGGATACAGGGAAAGCCGTTTGGAGATCAAATCAAATTTTGAAAAACGGAGGAGAACGCAACATGGTGAAAATCGGAATCAACGGTTTCGGCCGCATCGGCCGCAACGTGTTCCGCGCGGCGCTCAACCGCTCGGACGTCGAAGTGGTGGCGATCAACGACCTGACCGACGTCAAAACGCTCGCTCATCTGCTCAAGTACGACACGACGCACGGCAAACTGGACGCCACCGTGGAAGTGGGCGACGGCGCGCTGATCGTCAACGGCAAATCGATCAAAGTGTTCGCCGAGCGCGATCCGGGAGCGCTGCCCTGGGCGCAATACGGCGTAGAAATCGTCGTGGAATCGACCGGCATTTTCACCGCCAAGGAAAAAGCGGAAGCGCACCTGAAAGGCGGCGCGAAAAAAGTCATCATTTCCGCTCCGGCGACGAACGAAGACATTACGATCGTCATGGGCGTCAACGAGGACAAATACGATCCGTCGAAGCACACGATCATCTCCAACGCTTCCTGCACGACCAACTGTCTGGCTCCGTTTGCGAAAGTGCTGCACGAAAAATTCGGCATCGTCAAAGGCTTGATGACGACCGTGCACTCGTATACGAACGACCAGCAAGTGCTCGACCTGCCGCATAAAGATTTGCGCCGCGCGCGCGCTGCCGCCGAAAACATCATTCCGTCCACGACCGGCGCGGCCAAAGCGGTGTCGCTCGTTCTGCCCGAATTGAAAGGCAAGCTGAACGGCATGGCGTTCCGCGTGCCGACGCCGAACGTGTCGGTGACGGACCTGGTCGTCGAGCTGAGCCGCAACGTCACGGTGGAAGAAGTGAACGCCGCGCTGAAAGAAGCGGCCGAAGGACCGCTGAAAGGCATCCTGAACTATTCCGAAGAACCGCTCGTTTCGAGCGACTACAACGGCGATCCGGCGTCCTCCACGATCGACGCGCTGTCGACGATGGTCGTCGGCGACAACCTGGTGAAAGTGGTGTCCTGGTACGACAACGAATGGGGCTACTCCAACCGCATTGTCGACCTGTGCGCCTACATCGCTTCCAAAGGATTGTAATTTCAGATATGATGGGGAAAGAGGGCGGGATTCCCGTCCCTCTTTTCCGTGTGTACCGGGGTTGCGGTTTGAAGATATACGGAAAACGGCTTTGCATGGGCAAAGCCGTTTTGCGGCAAGAAACGAAGGAGGGAATTCGCCTTGAACAAGAAAAGCGTCCGCGACGTGGACGTCGCCGGAAAACGAGTGTTTGTGCGCGTGGACTTCAACGTTCCGCTGCAGAACGGACAAATTACCGACGACACGCGCATTCGTGAAACGCTGCCGACGATCCGGTACTTGCTGGAACGCGGGGCGAAAATCATTTTGGCCAGCCACCTCGGCCGCCCGAAAGGAAAAGTGGTCGACGAAATGCGCCTGACGCCGGTGGCGGCGCGCCTGTCGGAGCTGCTCGGCAAGCCGGTGCAAAAAGCCGACGAGGCGGTGGGCGACACGGTCAAGCGGATGGTGGCGGAACTGAAAGACGGCGACGTGCTGCTTTTGGAAAACGTGCGGTTTTACCCCGGGGAAGAGGCCAATGACCCCGAACTGGCGAAAGCGTTCGCCGAACTGGCCGATCTGTACGTGAACGACGCCTTCGGCGCGGCTCACCGCGCGCACGCCTCGACGGAAGGCATCGCCAAGCATCTGCCGGCCGTCGCCGGATTGTTGATGGAGAAAGAGCTCGATGTGCTCGGCCGTGCGTTGCAAAATCCGGACCGTCCGTTCACGGCGATTATCGGCGGCGCGAAAGTGAAGGACAAAATCGGCGTCATCGACAATTTGCTGAACATCGCGGACAACATCATCATCGGCGGCGGACTGTCCTACACGTTTTTGAAAGCGCAGGGGTATGAGATCGGCAAATCGCTCGTGGACAACGAAAAGCTCGACCTGGCGCTCGGCTTCATCGACAAAGCGAAACAGCGCGGCGTCAACTTCCTGCTGCCGACCGACGTCGTCGTCGCCGACCGCTTCAGCGTCGACGCGAACACGAAAGTGGTGCCGGTCAGCGCCATTCCCGCCGATTGGGAAGGCGTCGATATCGGTCCGGAGACGCGCGAGCGCTATGCGAAGGTGATTCAAGAATCGAAGCTGGTCGTCTGGAACGGGCCGATGGGCGTGTTCGAAATGGAGCCGTTCTCCCACGGTACGCGCGCGGTGGCGGAGGCGTGCGCGCAAACTTCCGCGTTTACCGTCATCGGAGGAGGAGATTCCGCGGCGGCCGTCGAACAATTCAAGTTGGCCGATCGCATGGACCATATTTCCACCGGCGGCGGCGCGTCGCTCGAATTTATGGAAGGCAAGGCGCTTCCCGGCGTGGTGGCGCTGAACGAAAGGAATTGAGGACATGAGGACACCGATTGTCGCAGGCAACTGGAAAATGTTCAAGACCGCCGGCGAAGCGGCCGCTTTCGTCAATGAAGTGCGGGGCAAGGCGGAACGGGAAGGCGTGGAGAGCGTCATCTGCGCGCCGTTTACGGCGCTGCCCGCGCTCGTCGAAGCGCTGCGCGGCACTTCGATCCGCGCCGGCGCGCAAAATGTCCACTGGGAAGACAGCGGCGCCTTTACCGGCGAAGTGAGCGGCGCCATGCTGAAAGATCTCGGCGTGACCTACGTGATCATCGGCCACTCCGAGCGGAGGGCTTATTTCCACGAGACGGACGAGATCGTCAACAAGAAAGTGCACGCGGCGTTCCGGCACGGCCTGATCCCGATCGTCTGCGTCGGCGAAAAGCTGGAAGAGCGGGAAGCGGGACGCACGAAAGACGTGTGCCGCACCCAGACGCTGGCCGCGCTGCAGGGCTTGAGCGAAGAGCAGGTCGCGAGCCTCGTCATCGCGTATGAACCGATCTGGGCGATCGGCACCGGCAAGTCGTCGACGGCGGAGGACGCGAACGAAGTGATCGGCTACATTCGCGCGCAAATCGCCGAAGCGGTTTCGCGGCAGGCGGCCGATCGCGTGCGCATTCAGTACGGCGGCAGCGTGAAGCCGGACAATATCGGGGAATTCATGCGGCAGCCGGAAATCGACGGCGCGCTCGTCGGCGGCGCCAGCCTGGATCCCGCATCGTATATCCGGCTGGTGGAGGGGGCACATTGACCATGACAGCACCGAAACCGGTGGCGCTGATCATTTTGGACGGATTCGGGCTGCGCGACCAAGTCGAAGGCAACGCGGTGGCGCAGGCGAAGAAGCCGAATTTCGACCGGTACTGGGCCGAATATCCGCACACGACGCTGACCGCCAGCGGAGAAGCCGTCGGCCTGCCCGAAGGCCAGATGGGCAATTCCGAAGTCGGCCATTTGAACATCGGCGCCGGCCGCATCGTGTACCAGGACTTGACCCGCATCTCCAAGTCGATCCGCGACGGCGAGTTCGAGCGGAACGAAACGCTTTTGAAAGCGATGCACCACGCGCGGGACAACGGCAAGAAGCTGCATTTGTACGGGCTGCTCTCGGACGGCGGCGTGCACAGCCACATTGAGCACTGCTTCGCCCTCTTGGAACTCGCCAAAAAGGAAGGGCTCGAAGAGGTATACATCCACGCGTTTCTGGACGGCCGCGACGTGGCGCCGGACAGCGCGAAAATGTACATGGAGCGGCTGCTTGCGCACATTCGCCGCGTCGGCATCGGGAAAGTGGCGACCGTACAGGGCCGATATTACGCGATGGACCGCGACAAGCGCTGGGAGCGCGTGGAGAAATCGTATCGCGCGATGGTGTACGGCGAAGGGCCGGCTTACACCGATCCGGTGCAGGCGATCGTCGACTCGTACGACAAGTCCGTGTACGACGAGTTCGTCGTGCCGTCGGTCATCGTGGACGAACAGGGCCGTCCGGTCGGGCTGGTGGAATCCGGCGACGCGGTCATTTTCTTCAATTTTCGTCCGGACCGCGCCATTCAGCTGTCGCTCGCCTTTACCAACGAAGATTTCCGCGATTTTGACCGCGGTCCGAACGCGCCGCGGGATTTGCACTACGTCTGCATGACGCTGTTCAGCGAGTCGGTCGGCGGATATGTCGCCTACAAGCCGAAAGATCTGGACAACACGTTCGGCGAGGTGCTCGTCCAGCACGGAAAAACCCAGCTGCGCATCGCGGAGACGGAAAAATATCCGCACGTCACGTTCTTTTTCAGCGGCGGCCGCGATATCGAGCTGCCGGGAGAAACGCGGATTTTGATCAATTCCCCCAAAGTCGCCACCTACGATCTGAAACCGGAAATGAGCGCCTACGAGGTGGCGGAGGCGGCGGTGAAGGAAATCGAGGCGGAGCGCCACGACGCGATCGTGCTCAATTTCGCGAACCCGGACATGGTCGGCCATTCGGGCAAGCTGGAGCCGACGATCCGGGCCGTCGAAGCGGTGGACGAATGCCTCGGCAAAGTGGTCGACGCGGTGCTCGCCAAGGGCGGCGTCGCGGTGATCATCGCCGACCACGGCAACGCCGACGTCATGATCGATGAAAACGGCGGTCCGCACACCGCGCATACGACGAACCCGGTGCCGTGCATCGTCACGAAACCCGGCATCCGTCTGAGAGAAGGCGGAATTTTGGCCGATGTGGCGCCGACGCTGCTCGAATTGATCGGATTGCCGCAGCCTGCGGAAATGACGGGGAAAAGCCTGATTGTGAACGGCTGAAGCGATCGTTAACGACGTAAATGATTAGATACATGAAGAAGGAGAGTGCATAGGGCATGACGATCATCTCTGAAATCTATGCGCGCGAAGTGCTGGATTCCCGCGGCAACCCGACGGTGGAAGCGGAAGTGTACCTGGAATCCGGCGCCGTCGGCCGCGCCATCGTGCCGTCGGGAGCGTCCACCGGAGCCTATGAGGCCGTGGAACTGCGCGACGGCGACAAGAGCCGGTATTTGGGCAAAGGCGTGCTGAAGGCGGTGGAAAATGTCAACAACGTGATCGGCCCGGAACTGATCGGGTGGGACGCGTTGGACCAAGTCGGCATCGACAACCGCATGATCGAGCTGGACGGAACGCCGAACAAAGGGAAACTCGGCGCGAACGCGATTTTGGCCGTCTCGATGGCGGTGGCGCGGGCGGCGGCGGCGGCGCAAGATTTGTCGCTGTACGCCTACTTGGGCGGGTTTAACGCCAAGACGCTGCCGGTGCCGATGATGAACATTTTGAACGGCGGCGCGCATGCGGACAACAACATGGACGTGCAGGAATTCATGATTTTGCCGGTGGGTGCGGCCAGCTTCAAGGAAGCGCTGCGGACGGGGGCGGAAATTTTCCACAGCCTGAAATCCGTGCTCAAAGGCAAAGGAATGAACACGGCCGTCGGCGACGAGGGCGGATTCGCGCCGAACCTCGGTTCCAATGAAGAAGCGCTCGCGACGATTCTCGAGGCGATCGAACGCGCCGGCTACAAACCGGGCGAAGACGTGTTCCTCGGCATGGACATCGCCTCCACGGAATTTTTCAAGGACGGCAAATATCATCTCGAAGGCGAAGGCAAGTCGTTCACGTCGGCGGAGTTCGTCGACCTGCTCGCTTCCTGGGTGGACAAATATCCGATCATTTCCATCGAAGACGGCTGCGCCGAAGACGACTGGGAAGGCTGGAAGCTGCTGACGGAACGGCTCGGCGGCAAAGTGCAGCTCGTCGGCGACGACTTGTTCGTCACCAACACCAAACGGTTGTCCCAAGGCATTGCGCAAGGCGTCGGCAACTCGATTTTGGTTAAGGTGAACCAAATCGGCACGCTGACCGAGACGTTCGACGCGATCGAAATGGCCAAACGCGCCGGATACACCGCCGTCATTTCGCACCGTTCCGGCGAAAGCGAAGACAGCACGATCGCCGACATCGCCGTGGCGACCAACGCCGGCCAGATCAAAACCGGCGCTCCTTCCCGCACCGACCGGGTGGCCAAATACAACCAGCTGCTGCGCATTGAGGACGAGCTCGACGCCGTGGCGCAGTATGCGGGCAAAAGCGCCTTCTACAACCTGCGCCGGTTTTAATGCCTGATCCCGCAGATGAGGGTTGGCCTGAGCATAGCGAAAGCCCGCCATGTTTCGGACACTCGCGGCTCGTTTTGTCAGGGTGCGGACACGCTCTATTGCGGCGCGGAGACGGATATGGTACAATCGACATGTTACACGAACGACAACGATTCCGATTCCCGCGCCGCAGGGGCGCGGCGGGTTTTTAAGCAGGTTGGAGGTAGAAGAGCGTGGAGCTGTTTTTCAAAATTTTGCTGATCATTTTTTGCGTCGGCCTCATTTTGATCGTTCTTCTCCAAAAGGGGAAGAGCGCAGGGCTGTCGGGCGCGATTACCGGCGGCGCGGAGCATTTGTTCGGCAGACAAAAGGCAAGAGGGCTGGAACTGCTGATGGAACGGCTGACCATTGTGCTGGCGGTCGGATTCATCTTGTTGTCCCTGATTGTTTCCTATATTGTATGAGGTCATTCCGACGGTAAAGGCAGCAGGAGACGGTCGTCCTGCTGCCTTTTTTTGCTGATTGGAGGCCGTCGGCGGGTGTTTGGTTTTCCCGGTGAAGGTATGGAGGCGGCGGCGGCATACGCATAATAGGAAAGAAAGTGTGGGGCAGGACCGCCGCGGAGGCCGGACCACGGCATACGGGACTGCCGCCCGCGGTCGGCCGCTCATTTGGGGCGGCGGCGCGGCGAGATGGCCGTCGTGTTTTACGGACCCCCGGCGGTTTTGCGGGGAAGAATGAACGGCCCGGACAGGGCTTTTGACAGGAGCGTTAACATGGTTCAGGAACAAGATTTGCTTGCGTTTATGGAAGAAACGGCGTACAAACCGATGACGGTGCAGGAGCTGGAGGCGCATTTTTCGGACGGCAGCGCGGACGGTTTCAAACAGTTGGTGCAGCTGTTGGCGCGGCTGGAAGGCGAAGGGAAAATCGTGCGCACGCGGACGAACCGCTACGGTATCCCTGAGCGGATGAACTTGATCCGCGGCAAGCTGCAGCAGCATCCGAAGGGGTACGCGTTTTTGATTCCGGAAGACCGGGAACTTTCGGACATTTACATTCATGCCAACGATTTGAAGGGCGCGATGAACAACGATACCGTGCTGGTGCGCATCACGTCCAAGGGAAGCCGCGACGGGCGGTTGGAAGGCGAAGTGGCGCGCATCGTGCAGCGGGCGAACGAGGAAATCGTCGGGCTGTTCGAGCACCACGAGAGTTTCGGGATCGTCGTGCCGGACGACCGCCGGCTGAATCGCGACATTTTGGTGAAACCGGAGCATTTTCGCGGGGCGGTCACCGGACAGAAGGTCGTCGTCCGCATGTTGAAATTCCCGGAAGGCCGCAGCACCGCCGCCGAGGGCGAAGTCGTGGAAATTCTCGGCCACAAGGACGATCCGGGCGTCGATATTTTGTCCATCATCCGCAAACACCGCCTCCCGGAACAGTTCCCGCCGGAAGTGCTCGAGGAAGCGGAGCGGGTGCCGGACCGGATCAGCGAAGCGGACCTCGTCGGCAGAAGGGATTTGCGCGGCAAAACGATCGTCACCATCGACGGGGAGGACGCCAAAGATTTGGATGACGCGGTTTGTGTGGAGCCGCTGCCGAACGGCAATATCCGGCTCGGGGTCCATATCGCCGACGTCGGGTATTATGTCCGCGAAAATACCGCGCTGGACCGCGAAGCTTTCCTGCGCGGCTGCAGCGTGTATCTGGTCGACCGGGTCATTCCGATGCTGCCGCACCGGCTGTCCAACGGCATTTGCAGCCTGCACCCGAACGTGGACCGGCTGACGATGTCCTGCGAGATGGAGATCGATCCGTCGGGGAACGTGGTGTCGCATGACATTTTTCCGAGCGTGATCCGCACCGTCGAACGCATGTCGTACACGAACGTGCGCAAAATTTTGGTGGATCGGGATCCGGAAGTGATGGAGCGTTACAGTGGGCTCGTGGAGCAGTTCCGGCTGATGGAGCGTTTGGCGATGACGCTGCGGGCCAAAAGGATGGCGCGCGGCGCCATCGATTTCGACTTCGCCGAGTCCAAAGTGATCGTCGATCCGTCCGGAAAACCGATCGATATCGTCAAGCGGCAGCGGTCGATTGCGGAACAAATCATCGAGGAGTTCATGCTGGCCGCCAACGAGACGGTGGCGGAGCAGTTTCACTGGCTGAAGGTGCCGTTCATTTTCCGGATCCACGAGGAACCGGACCCGGAGAAGATGTTTTCTTTCATCGAATTTGTGGCCAATTTCGGGTACGTCGTGCGCGGCAAAGGCAACCGCGTGCATCCTCGCGCGCTGCAGACGCTGCTGGAAGAGATCGAGGGCACGAAGGAGCAGACGGTCATCAGCACGATGATGCTGCGCTCGATGCGCCAGGCGAAATACGACGCGCAGAGCCTCGGGCATTTCGGGCTGGCCGCGGAATATTACACGCATTTCACGTCGCCGATTCGGCGGTATCCCGATCTCGTCATTCACCGCATTATCCGCGAGTTCCTGGAGGGCAAGCTGACGGAAGAGCGGCAGGACGCTTTGGCCGCGCGCATGCCGGAGGCGGCGCGGCAGTCGTCGGAAAGGGAGCGCATCGCGGTGGAGGCGGAGCGGGAGACCGACGCGCTGAAGAAAGCGGAGTTTATGATGGACAAAATCGGCGAAGAGTTCGAAGGCATCATCAGCGGCGTCACGAGTTTCGGCATTTTCGTCGAGCTGGAAAACACGGTGGAAGGTCTCATTCGCTTGAGCGACCTGACCGACGATTACTATCATTTCGATGAAAAGCACATGGTGCTGATCGGCGAGCGGACGTCGCGCGTGTTCCGCATCGGCGACGAGGTGCGCGTGCGGGTCGCCCGCGTCAATTTGGACGAGCGCAACATCGACTTTGAAATGGTCGACATGAAGCCGCGCCCCGAGAAGGTGCGCATGGTGGATCCCGATCTGGCCGAGCGCGCGGGCGGCCGTCGCGGCAGGGGCAGAGGCGCGAGCGCGGTGGGAGCGTCCGGCAAATCGGCGTCCAAATCCGCCCGTGCGGCGAAGGGCGGCGGCCCGGCGCACGGCGCGAAAGGCGCGAAGAAGAAAAAAGTGAAAATCCACATGAAGAAAAAAGTGCGCGGATGATCCCGGGCGGCGCGTCCGCCCGGGGCCGTGCCGCATTACCTATTTCCGGCGTCATTTTCTCGGCACACACATATTCTCTGCGTACTCTGTCAGCGCCACCCCTGACAGTGCACACCTGAATAATTGCATTTCTTTTGTGCCCTGATTCTCTGATTGCACACAGCCTTGATTGCTGTCTGATTGTTCCCTGATTGTTCCCCTTGATTTTCCGCCGCAAAATTGATACAATACACATCTGCCCGGAAAGCAAAGATAGGATGGACCGGCGGAGGAGGTTGTCATGGGCAAGAAACAGAATGGAAAAGATTTGGCGGTCAACCGCCGCGCTTCCCATGATTACTTCATCGAGGACACTTACGAAGCCGGAATGGTGCTGACCGGGACGGAGATCAAGTCCGTGCGCGCGGGAAAAGCGAACTTGTCCGACAGTTTCGCGACGATCCGCAACGGGGAAGCCTGGGTGCACAACATGCACATCAGCCCGTTCGAACAGGGGAACATCCACAATCCGAAGGACCCGACGCGCGCTCGCAAGCTGCTGCTGCACAAAGAGGAAATTCGCAAACTGATCGGCAAAACGAAGCAGGAAGGCTACACGCTCGTTCCGCTGAAGCTGTACATCCGCAACGGATACGCGAAGCTGCTGATCGGGCTGGCCAAAGGCAAGAAGCTGTACGACAAGCGGGAAGCGGCGGCGAAACGCGATGCCCAGCGGGAAATTCAGAGGGCGCTGCGCGAGAGGCAGAAAGTGTCTCCGTAACCACCGAAAAACGCAAGTTTGCTTTTGGATTTTGTGGTATAATGGAAGTGGAAGTTCGTTTCGATTCATTTTCGGAGTCACATCCCGATGAATCGGCTTCAATTCTTTCTCCGGCCTTTCATAAGGCTGCGAAATGCTTTCGAATTGCGGGAGGCGAGAGCCTCCCTGTTGTCTCGCGGGGGCGTTTTTGGATTCGACGGGGGTAGATCGAGCACAAGAAGCGGGTAGCGGGGCCGCGGCCGTCTTCAAGAACGCGGGGCCAAATTTAAACGGCAAACAACAACAACCTCAACTGGCTCTGGCTGCCTAATAAGCAGCCTCCAGGCTTCTGCCCTCCATCGCCCATGTGGAGGGACAGGGGCTCAACTTTAGTGGGCTGCGCCGCCTAGTCTCCGCCTGGGGCTGACGGAAGAGGACAATCAGGCTGGCCCGAAAGGAAGCCGGTGACGGGGCGTCCCAAGGGCGACACCAATACTGTCACTACACCCGTAGAAACTTGTGTGGCGTTATCTTCGGACAGGGGTTCGACTCCCCTCGCCTCCACCAATACCATCAGAAAAGAGACCGTGTTAGGTCTCTTTTTTGCATTTTCGGTATGCGTGGTAGTTAGAAAACCGCGTTATTACTGGATTTTTTGCTTATCTGACTTCGAATACGAAAAATTTCTGATGGTGTACATGCTGGCACCTCAACAAATAATGGAGGTTGAGTACCATTCAACGGTAAGTGAAGGGTTTTTATGAAAACATGAAGAATAACAAATCGACATGATACGATAGGGACAATATTGAACCCAGCAGATTGTATTGGATTTCGAAAATTGAAGTGTATAATGAATACCTTGAAGCAAGATAATTCACAAAAAGGATCGAACACCATGAACTGAACTTATCGTTTAATAATTTAGCAACCTTCACCAGACCTATATATAACTTAGAGTAAATCAATGACCACCGAGACCAATAATGATACAATAAAAATGACAGGTCAGACAAACAAGGGTGATAGACGATGAATATTCAAAAACAGCAAATTTTGGTGCAAAGAATTGAAAAACCAATGGCTCGGCCAATTTTAAAGTGGGCAGGCGGGAAACAACAACTGTGGGATGAAATCGTTAGGCATATTCCCAACCATTTTAATAAGTATATTGAGCCATTTATGGGAGGAGGCGCTATCTTTTTCGGCTTGCAACCTGATCGCGCAGTTCTTTCTGATACTAACCCGGAATTGATGACGCTTTATGAAGTTGTCAGAGATAATGTTGATGATTTAATTAGAGAGCTTAAAGAATATGTAAACGATGAAGATTTTTACTACTACGTTAGACAGCAAAATCCGGAAAAGTTAAGTAAGGTTCAACGTGCGGCAAGGATGCTTTTCCTTAATAAGACATGTTACAACGGGTTATACAGGGTTAATAAAAAAGGACAGTTTAACGTTCCATTCGGAAAGTACAAAAATCCAACAATATGTGATGAAGAGGCACTAAGATCTGCCAGTTCGGCTTTACAAAGAAAATTACTGGTATGCGGAGATTACATAGAGGTTCTTAATCGGTATGCTGAACCGGAGGATTTGATTTACCTTGACCCTCCTTATCTCCCGATATCCACCTATTCAGACTTCAAACGATATACGAAGGAGTTCTTCTATGAGGAAGATCATGTTAAACTGGCAAACGAAGTTCATCGATTATATGAGTTAGGGTGCACGGTTATTTTGACGAATTCTAATCACCCTCTTGTTTATGAACTTTATCGTGATTATAAGATAGAAGTTCATAAAACGAAGAGGTACATCAATTCTATTGCAAGTAAACGAAATGGACAGGATGTAATTGTGCTGGCACAACCCCGGCGTCGAAGTTTCAAAATAGTCAAGCCGGAAACACCGAATAATCAACTTGATCGTTTTCCAGGAACCCGGTATATGGGAAGTAAATATAATCTGTTGGATAGCATTTGGGATATTGCTAAACAATTTAGATTTGAATCCGTACTAGATGCTTTTAGCGGTAGCGGAGTAGTAAGCTATATGTTTAAAACAAAAGGAAAAACGGTCTATTCCAATGATTTTATGACTTTTGCCGCGAATATAACTAAAGCACTTGTTGAGAATAATTCAGTTACACTTACCAAAGAAGATGTTGACTATCTCCTAGAACCCGGGGATGGTAATGGTTTCATTTATAACACGTTTAAAGGTTTATATTTTAGTGACGAAGAGAATATTTTCCTCGATAATGTAAGAGCCAGAATTGATAAACTTCAATGTCCATACAAAAAAGCTTTGGCGATATCAGCTTTATGTCGTGCCTGTTTGAAAAGGAGACCCAGAGGAGTTTTTACGTACGTCGGTTATCGTTATGATGATGGGCGTAAAGATTTGCAAATGAACCTCATGGAACATTTTGTTGAATCTGTTAAGGCTTTTAACGATGCGGTTTTTGATAATGGAAAAATCAACATTTCAACAAATAAAGATACAATGGAATTAAGACGTCGTGCAGACTTGGTATACATTGATCCGCCATACTATAGTCCTTTGAGCGACAATGAATACACAAGACGTTATCACTTTGTAGAGGGACTGGCCAGAAACTGGAATGGGCTTGAAATACAGTGGGATACAAAAACAAGGAAATTCAAAAAGTATCCAACTCCTTTTGGAAGTAAAGTAGGTGCATATGATGCTTTTGACAAACTTTTTGCAAAACACAAAGATAGCATTATAATGGTGTCTTACTCATCGAACGCCTATCCAACAATGGAAGAAATGATAGAGTTATTATGCAAATATAAAGATAAAGTTGAAGTCAACCAGATCGATCATAGATACTCATTCGGAAATCAGGGACACAAAGTTGATGACAATCACAATGAAGTACAAGAGTATATTTTTGTGGGTTACTAAAAGTTGAGGTGTCAAAATGAATTCTCCTTGGCATTTCGGCAATACTACCGTAAGAAATCCTATGAGGATTAGAGATGGTCTGGCAGTTCTAAAGAATCCAACATTAAATGGACATCTTATTGGAAAAGAGCAGGAAAGTCTATTAGCTTATGAGCTTGATAAGGCTGGAGTTATTAACCTGGGCCAAACCGATCCTGATTTTATGGGACGAAAATGGCGTTCTTGTTTCTCTCAATTGGGATTTATTACACATAAATTCACGAGGAACTTAAACCCTGGTGAAAAAGACCCGATAATAATAGAGGTCATTAAAGATCACCCTGAACTTGGTTTGACTGGGCAACCTTATCAATTGACACCAAGTGGTCTAAGGATGATTGAAGCGGAAACTGTTCAGGAACAACAGGAATGTATGCTTCGAGCATTATTAGCTTATGAGATTCCTTCATTAATTGAGCCCAATAACGGCGAATATTCCTTTAATCCTTTTATCTTTATACTTCAAGTTCTGAAAAAATTAAGCGCGGTAGAAAATCCAAGGGGCTTATCTAGTGTTGAAATGGGGATAGTCCAATCATATCGAGATCATTCGAAGGTTGATCAAGTTGTACAGGAAATTCTTAACTTTAGAGCCGAACGTGATGCGGCTATTGGTCGAGTAGCAAGAAGAAAAATAGATAATCAATTACTTGAAAATCTTGCCAATGCCGCAGGATTAAAGAGAGGTTCTATTAAGGATTACACGGATGTTAATTTTCGATATCCTCGATTAACCGGATTAGTTTCTTTGAAAGATAAAAGGTTAGTATTAAATGAAAAGAAACTGCCTGTGATTGATGCCATTCTAGCTGGTGGCCCTAAAATATATGGTAAGGAGAATCATCATAAATATCTTCTGCGTCTTTGGAAAGGCGCTGAACTTCCGACTGATAACGAAGCAACTGCAAGAGAAGAAATTTTACGATTTAAACACTTACTAATTGATTCAGGTGTCCAACCAGAGTTAATTCCGTTAATTCCTGATACTCAAGATGTTGCAGAATTAAACCAAATTCGCTTGCGTCTTGAGGTGTTATATCAGCAGGTTCTTGAGAAAAAATTTGCCTCCGAACAAAATGCTGATGAGCAAGTAAAGGAAATCGTAGCATATTTAAAGAGCATCGATAGGCAACCAATTGATGACGCATATGACATTGAGATCGATGACGAACCGGCATATTTAGAATGGGCAGTCTGGAGAGCGTTCTTGGCAATTAACCAGTTGGTTAATAAGCCCCATGAAGCACGTAGATTTAGGGTTGATCAAGATTTTTTTCCGCTTGGATGTGCCCCAGGTAATGGGCCTGACATGATTTTTGAATTTGAAGATTATGTTCTTGTAGTTGAAGTTACTTTAACAAGTTCCTCAAGACAAGAAGCGGCAGAAGGAGAGCCGGTTCGCAGGCATGTTGCGAAAGAAAAAGCTAATGTTAATGCAACGACAGGCAAACCTGTTTATGGGCTGTTTTTAGCTCGAACTATAGATAACAATACTGCTGAAACTTTCCGAATTGGCGTTTGGTATAATGGAGATGAGCCTGATTTTATTAATATTGTTCCTATAACACTTAAGCAATTTATTCTAATGATGGAGAAATTTCTTACCAAACGTTTTGACAATAGGGAGTTTAGACGAGTGTTGGATAGTTGTCTTATACCGAGGAATGCACATGCCCCTGCATGGAAAAGAGAAATTCAAAAAGTTGTAGAACAATTCCTTGTAGGTTAATGCCAGATAATGAGAAAGGGACTTTTCATCGTTAAGTCTTTGTGGTATAAATGAAATTAAATTATAAGCAGGTTTATCCATCAGCATTGCTGAATGTATAAATAAAAAACAATCATTGGTGCAAAGCATGCCCGAATCCCGTGTTCAGGCGTGCTTTTTGTTTTGGAGGCGAAAGAACTATGAAAAGTGTAATATCTTATCCGCATCGTGGAAAATGGGGAGATGCAAATTATAGAGGTAACTGTTCCGGTTATGTTATTAAAGAATTATTGGAGTATTTTAAGCCTCGTACATTTCTTGAAGTTTTTGCAGGTGGTGGAACGGGTTATGATGTAGCAAGGGAATTGGGTTACACTGACTCCGTACACTTAGACTTAAATCCTCGTTGGGGTGGTTGGAATGCTTTAAAAGATGCAGTGCCAGTCAGCGTTGATTTTATCTTTTGCCATCCACCCTATTTTGACATCATAATTTATTCGGGTGAAGTTTGGGGGGAGGCTCACAAGGATGATTTATCACGGGCTCGTGATTATAAAGATTACATTGAAAAGTTGAACTTTGTTCATAAAAAACTATTCCGAAGTTTGAACAGAGGAGGGAGACTGGCAATTTTAATAGGAGATTGTAGGAAAAATGGGGTATATTATTCGATAATTAAAGATATGGACTATTTTGGAACACTGGAGTCGCACATTATTAAGATACAGCACAATGTCAAATCCAAAAAGATTAAGTATCATGGCTCGTTTATTCCAATTATACATGAACATTTACTCATTTTTCGAAAAAGCTGACTCATTTCAAGTTCAGGCAACAAAGCATTTCATTTTATGAACTATGTTCAAAGTGGAGTGCAACTTTAGGGTTTTAATTATATTCCTGCATTCGTATGAAACACAAAAGAAACGAATTGGGAGTGATTCGTCGATTCTCCAGTCACTTTCCCGCTCCTCCTTGCCAAACCGCTGATTTTGCCGGGAATCTAAATAAAAAGCTGTGTTTTGGTTCATTGTTGAAAAATTGCATTATACGAACGAATGTTCTATACTGATAATAAGAACATTTATTCGTAGAGGTGTGCTATGGACTTCAAAGATATTACGCGTCT